>Ga0247609_10002354_pt1 | contig 20189 bp, 18 predicted proteins | sample 172DNAGHGlowgp2_FD_193487 | JGI IMG/M metagenome (GOLD analysis project Ga0247609, IMG submission 193487) | Sheep rumen microbial communities from Palmerston North, Manawatu-Wanganui, New Zealand - 1728 DNA GHGlow gp2 | ecosystem: Host-associated > Mammals > Digestive system > Stomach > Rumen ...
GCCAATGAAAATGATAATCAATATTTTCTAGCTTCTGATAAAATTTCTGTAAATGTCTCAGTAGCAAAATTCTGGAATTCGTCTATGTAAAGGAAAAATGGTACACGTTCAGATTTATCTATATCTTGCCTTCACATAGCTGCCTGAAATATTTTTGTAACAAACATAGCTCATAAGAATCCCATCGTTTCTTCTTGAATTTTTCACTCTGGTAAATTAATCAATAGAATTTTCTTTGAATCCATAACACTTCTAAGATTCAATCTATTCTCAGATGAGGCAAATATATTTTTTATTGATTCAATTGATAAAAGCTGTCCAACTTTATTCAAAATTGGCATAATTGCTTCTGTATTAAATTGTTGAGACCAACTTGCAAATTCGTTCGTTCGAAAGTTTTTAACAACATCATCTTGGACATTATAAATTTCAACTTGAAATGCACAGCTTACAGAAGATGATAATTCGTGCTATGGAATACTTCCCGTGAAGTTCTATATCATAGTTCCTTCCTAGGTTTACTATTGATTCATAGAGCTATCTTCTGTATTTGTTCGTTTGGAATATCATCAAATGAAATTCATTTTGGTAAATATACTCTAATTTCCTTATTATTTCTTTCTATTCATCATTTTTGTCGTGAACTATAGGGATCTGCGATATAAACTTCTATTCACAATTTTTCTTTTATCATATATCGATATGCAAATTCACTTCATCTATCTACTGTTAATATTTTTGCTCATTTTAAATTTTCTACTATGTTATATGTTGTATATTTTGCTTTTCAATCCGGTAATTTTGCGATTTGAATATATCTAGATTTTCTTTCGTGTAATATTCACAAAACATTATTCCCACTTCATATCACGCTATCTCATTCCCAATCTCATACCCTTTCTCTATTATCTACCACTAATTCTCTTTCATGTATTGATGAACATGTTTGAAATCTTGTTGTTTTCTTTATTCATCTCTTTCTATAACCGAACTTTTTATACCTAAGATATATTCCCCGTTGTGGTTTATATTCATGAATAAAACCTATAAATAGTTACCTTTGAAATAGATATATTCCTTTCTAACTTTAGCCTTCATGCAATATTATCTGGACTCCAGATTTTACTTTCATATTTTAATTTCTCGTAAACTAAATGATATAATCGTGGTATCTTAAGTAATTTAGTTCTTCTGTGATTTGCATTAAATCTCCTAATTCTTGATTTATTATCTGCATCAATACAACTATAGTTTATTTTCATTTTTCATCGATTTTCTTTTCAATTACGATTAATTTCTCTCATAATTGTTGTATGACTACGATTTATTCTTCTTCATATTTTTGAAAAAGATAATCATTGGGCATATAATTGAGATATAACCTCTCTTTCTTGTATTGATAAATGTGTATGCACAGCTTTCCATATTAAGAAATAAATGTTTATCTTTTATATTTATTAGCTGTGCATTTCGAATGTAACTTTTTAACGTACTAGTTTCACTTGAAAAGCAATTACATTTTCGTATAAGTTATGTTAGTACTTTCCGCATATAGCGGCTAGGGAAAATCTTGTCAGAATTAGCTTTTCTTTGGGCTGTCAACCAAACTAAAGATAAGATTCGGACTTTTCTTTATTTTTATTCATCCATAAATAATATGGCACACAAAAAGGCAGCCGGTGCGGCAAAAAACCTGAGAGATTCTCAACCAAAATATCGTGGTATTAAAATTTTTGGTGGACAAAAAGCTGTTGCTTGAAATATTATAGTCAGACAAAATGGTTCTAAATATGAGTGTGGAGCAAATACATATTTAGCTTCAGATTTTTCGATACATGCTTCAATTGATGGAATTGTTATGTTTAAGAAAAAGAACTTTAAAAGATTTGATTGAAGGACATATCTAAAAACTGTTGTATACGTTGATCCTATTGCTGAAATAAAATCAGAAAAGAAAGCTTCATCAAAGAGTGAAAAAGCTCCTGCTAAAAAAGTAACTACTAAGAAAGAAGAAGATGTTGAAGTAAAAGTAGAGGAAAAAGCAGAAGAAAAAGAAACTGCTAAAGTTGAAAAAAAAGCTCCAGCGAAAAAAACAACTACCACAAAAAAAGCTACAACTACAAAAACTTCAACCACAAAAGCTCCTGCTAAAAAAGCAGCTACTAATAAAGAAGAAAAAGCTGATTAATATCTATCTTTTATCTTACTAATTTCTAATACTAATGAATATCGGTCCAAGAAATAAAATTTCTAAGGCGAGAAAACATCGTAGACACTCAACTTGGAAGACTATCAACTTGAAGAAGTTGACTAAAAAATATCAAACTACTAAGTGTCCTCAATGCGGAGCTAATATGCTCACTCATAGGGTTTGTCCAGTTTGTGGTTATTATAAAGGAAAACAAGTAATAACTATAAAAACTAAATCAAAGAATGATGTAATTGATGCATAATTAAAATATAAAACACTACCCTACTATTAAGTAGGGTTTGTTTTTATCTATTTTCTTAATAAATACTGTATGTTAAGTAAAATAATTAAAAAAATATGATTGATTTGAATATGAATTATTAGCTTAAGTCTAACTGGATGTTTTCATGTTCCTGATAAAGATCGATTACCTAGTAAAAATAAAGTAGAAACTTGAGATATCAAAAATGATGATGAAATAGAAATTGCTATAGATTCATTAATCGATTGAATTAATATTATTTCATCTGAATGAAATGATATAAAAGATATTGAAGATGATAAAATTGATGACATGCAAAATTTTACTGGTCAAGAAATATCTATTGAAACCTGATTTATTGATAACAATATAGAGCAATAAAATTATCGATTAAGAAAAAAATAGACTACAATTAGAATTACTATCCGAATAAACACTATCATCCAGAATTTTCGTAAAAATTTTGATTTTATGGTTTTATGATGCCAAATACTCATTCATAATATAGCTCATACAAATCATCATAATGCTGAAAAAATTAGTAATTCTTTTTCACTAATCCTTCGCTTATGATTAATTGATTTTCGCTTATCGATTCATCGGATAATGAAAGTAGCGATATTAATAAGAACAAAGTAAACTAATATTATACTCATGATTATATTACACTATATTTCATACCGATTATAGTATATTAATATTATTAAAAAATAAAAGAACTTAATTTTTTTTGTGTTGACTTTTATATTCTTTTACATATCTTTGTACTACTTCTCTCAACAACGAAGTTGAGAAGTTAAAATGAAGAATAATATGGATTTAACAGATTTTTTTTCGAATTTTGCAGTTGGATCATCAGGCGTACAGTGCCAATGGACTACTTCAAATGGTACTAGTCTTACTGCTGATCAATTGAATCAATTGAAACAGCAAAAGCTACTAACAATCCGTAGAGGTGATGTGCAGAAAGTTTACTACTGTGACCCAAAAACGGAAAGTATCTGGAAGACAATGACAAACGAAAATGTCTCGGTCACGGACATTAGAAGAGCCTTAATGGCAAACAACCTTCTTTAAGTCCACATTAAAATTGGTCATATCCGCTACAGCATTATTGTTATACTTGTTACTCTATAAGTGCGTATTATCGTATCTTTAATGCAAAAGTTTCGGCTATGACTTTTTTGTTTTTAGTTTTATTTATTTTTTGTTATTCAAATATTTATCAAATATTCAATTTACTAATTTAGGTGAACCAGCATCAGAATATCTCTTACATAATTCTATCATCTCATTAATCAATATTTCTTTTGGAGTCTGAAAAAGTTCATATTCCGTATATCATAATAAGAATATTGCTTGATCTACTATATCCATTTCTTCATAATGGAATGTTTCTGCATATTTATTAACCATGTTTTTTGTTGGTTCTACATATTTTTCAAAAGATCACATCATTTTTAAAACATATTCTACATCTATGTCTTTTTCATCCCATTTATCAAAAAAATTCTTAAGATAATATGGCATATCATCTTCTCACTGTTCTGAAAGGATTTGTTGTACACATTCCTTAAGCTGTTTTCATTCATCCTTTGATTTATCATAAAGTTTTTGTACATCAGCAAGAAACTCTTCTGTAAAAAAAGAATCATGAGCTTCTCATAAAAATGGAGAAGATGTTTTTGATTCATTAATATTTTTATCATCCTCTACATGCTCTAACGAGGTTTGAAAAGTAGAATAAAAACAATACTGGTACAAATATGAAAGAACGAATTTTCTTGCATTTATTCTTTGATGTATATCAACCATTTATTTAAATTTTAAGATAAATATTAGATATTTTTAAATTGATATAGTTCAACTCAATTAATCATATCACTTTTTATATCATTATTCAGTTCATGAGATTGAACTATAAGAACTTTATCATCTAGAGATATATTTCATTTAAAAATGATTCTAATCATTTCTTTTCAGATCCTTTTTAGATTCTCATAATTGAAAGATTGTGAAATTTTATATCATTTTAATCCCCAAACTATATTTAAGAATCTATATGTATGCGTAGATTTTGTAAATGTTATAATAGGTACTGCAGGATTTAAAGATGCCATCCTTGCTGCCGTATAACCATTTTCTGTAAAACAAACTATAGCTCTAATATCTAATTCTTGAGTGATTCTATATGCATTAAATATAATATAATCTCTAATTTCAAAATCTTTTTCATCAAAACGTGCAGGATTTTTAGGTTCATATTTTAATTCTAATTTTTCTAATGATGTTTCTAATTTTTCTATTGAATCAAAAACTTCATCTTCAATAATCATTGGTTCTAAACATACTCAATCGATACATTGAGCACACCAATGAGCTAATTGATCTTCTTTGCTAAAAGGATACTCTGATTGTGAACTACGTTTTGCATAGTTTATTAATACAGGAACTCATTTTCACCTGATATATTTAACCAAATCATCTAGTGTTTCTTCTTCAGAAAGAAGTGGAGTAATAAAATCTGCAACTAAAATAATTCAATCTGCAACTTCTACTATTTCTTGTAGATTATCTAATCATTTTCTAGTTTCAATCTTCGCAAAAACTTTCATATCTCAATTATTTTTATCTTTTAGAAAATCTTTCGCAGATTGAACATGTTCTGCTGAATAACATGTTGAAATCGAAATGATATGAACTCAATATTCGAGTCATCGTAAAATATCTTTTTCATCTCTTTCAAGTAGTGTTTCAATAGGATTTTCATTATGTTCGAATAAGCATCTATCATATTGAAAAACTTCTTTTTCTCTCGCCTGAATAACTGTACATTCTAAAGAATCTTCTAAATGGCTATCTACTTTTAACACTACTCATGATTGTACAAATTCAATTTCACTTCAAATTGGGATTAAATCCATATTCGAATAATCTATATATATTTTAGTTTCATTCTCTTGAGTATATTCTGAATATTCTACCACAACCTTTTGTCATACTTTAACCGAAAAATTTCATATATTTTTAATTCTTACCTCATTTCATTTTGTCTCTAAAATTATTGTTTTACTGTTGTCTAGCTTCATTAATGTATCTATATACTTTTTATTATTATCATCAAATCAACGAGAAAGTGTTAATGTAAAAGCATCAACCATATTAATGATTTTACTTAAAACTGTTTCTTTAGCTAAAATTGGACTAACACTAGCTACAATCTTTGTAAAACGAAAGTTATTCATACCCACACATATAAATAAATAAAATTTGTTATAAGAGCTTTATCTATCGTCAACAACGACGAATCATCTTCTCTCTATAGTTCTAATTTCATTCCTATCATTAATAGCAACTACTCAATTTCTATCAGTTTGATATTTCATTAAACTGTCTCAAATTAATAAAGTAACCGTAACATTTTCGTATCAGTTAGGAAATGCTATAAACAATTGTCATCATTTTTTTCATCAACTAATATCAGTCTTTACATCTAATAATGGTAATTCATCAAATGTTTTAACCTTTATACTCATTCATAAAGTTTTTTCTAATTCCGTAATCGCAGCTCAGCCTTTTCAAATTATTTTTCATTTAACAAATTCTGGAATATATAGTTCAATTCAAGCTCACTTCATCTTCACAATAAAATCACTATTCAGAATTGTTTTTAATTTTTTTTCTATTCATTCTTTTGCAAACGAAGACATTCATCATGAAGTAGATGCTGTTTTTTCTCTCATTTCTTGAGTAATAGGCATAACAACTACTTGTTCTCAGAATGTATAAATTTCATAAAGATTCTCTTTTGTTAAGAAAGAATTAACAATAATTACGGGTCTTGAAAGATCTTCACTTTGCATTCATTCTGGAACTTTTGCTGTAAGTGTAAGTTGTAGAATTTCTGAAATTTTTCATTTATCGATAAATATTACTGTATCTATTACTTGAGGAATAATTCACATTTCAATAGATCCAATAAAACGCTGAATACTATCTACTGGTTTAGTTGCATGAATTACTCAAAGCATTCCAATTCATGTTAATCTAAGATCTTTATATAATTCGAAATCTGGAGTATTTCTAACTTCGTCATAAACTGTATAGTCTGGTCTTGAAAGCAATAATATGTCTCTTACTTCATCATGTGTTCAATGAGTAAAGCTATACTGCACAACATCTTCATCCACCATTAAATCACGTGGAGATTCTATAGTTTTAATAATATGATGATTTGCATGATAAACTTGTACTAAAGCTTGAACAAACGTTGATTTTCAACTACCTGGAGCTCACGAAACCAAGATTCATTTAGACTGATTTATTAACAAATCCATAACCTCAGGCGATAAATCATAATCCTCAATGCTTGTTTTTTTAACTGGACGAACTGCTGTAATTTCAGTCGCGTCTGATAATGGAGGATAAACAATAACAATTCTGTATGGTCAAAGTTGTAAAACTTTACTTAATTTTCTATCTATTTCTAAATAATTTCATTTTTCATTTGTAGCTTCATCAAAAATTTGTTGTATTAATGCATCAATTTCATCTTGTGAAATAACTTTTTCATCCATCACTGGTTGCCAATTACCTGGTGTTCACTTTTTTCTTAGAATAGGACGATCTGCCTTTAGATGTAAAGACATAGTTGTTTCATCAAAATAGTTATCTAGGACATACATTCTCTCGCTTTTTATAATTTCTGCCATTATAAGTATAAGTTAAGTAAAACAAGATAAGTATATTCTAAAACCAATAAAAACGCAAATTTTCATTAAGAAAATTAGCTTATATGTTTTTTACATCCTTAGAAACTTTTTTAATAATTTTTTATTCATTCATATATAGTTACATACAAATTTTTAGTATAATTTATACATATTTGGACTAAAAAACTGATTTGTAAAATTTTATTAACTTTTGGCGACCTTATATATTGATTTTTTTTTAAATTTCAATATAAGATTGTTATTTCTTGTGAAATATTTAGTTCTTACCTGGATTCTTAAATATGTATTTTCATTTGATTGGAATTAAAGAAAAGTTTTGAAAGCAGAACGATTTGGATATTCTATTACAATGAGAAAATGAAGATTTTATTAGAAAGTTCCTATCAAATTGGTGAGTAGTTATAGTTTCTTTAGAAGAATTTAAAGAGAATATCTCTGATTTTGGTAATATAAAGATGACGACCCTATATAATAACGTTGAGGTCGAGATTTTGTTAAAATGAGATAATTTAGCTGATGCGTTATATTCTATTGCATCATTATGATTAAATCCCAAATACTTTAATTTTATCGATAATCCAGTCTCTGAATCAGAGATGAACGATCTATTAACTTCTACGATCGCAAAAATCAAACAAGAAGATGAACTTATTCAAAAGGAAAGGGATATTGAAGAAATGAAAGAGCAAAAAAAATATGAAGAGAGTTCTATTTCTGAATGACTAAAAGCTATTAATATGGAAATTGAACGTATTTGACAGATTATTAAAGCTTGAGAATGAATCTTGTGATGAACAGAACTGAAACATCTGGATAATTATTTAAACGAAATGAAAAAGATTAGATTATGAACTAATTTTAACAAGATGGCCTCACTTGTCATTGAATCCCATAAATTGGTTCAAGATGCTGAAGATGAAATTTTTAAAGAACACCAAAATGAAAAATTTCTAATTAATAGTAATAGTTGTGTTACAAATATAGACATAATTTCTGAAATATTTAATTCTGATAGGATAAAGGAAAAAGCTAAATTGCGACCATCACGTTTATCTTCTATTGAAAGTATAGAAAACATATTATGACCTGCAGCAATTTATTTAAGGTTATTATGACGTGATTTTTCTGATACTTTTAACAAATCTTCACTAGATGAAATTTTTCGTATTATCATGGATTTATTAGAATATCTAGTACTTACATGAATAATTATTATGTCTCTATTATGGATGATTGCTACAATTGTTTGAGTTCAAAATTTTTCATTATACTTATTACCTGCACTATGATGGTTAGCTTTACTGCTATACTTGTTCAATAGCTTATGACTCAAATGAGCAACTGCTAAAATTATATGATTTATTGTACTTGTATTGATATACTGGAGAGGATTAATTTTATTATTAAATACATTTTCTATTTAAAAATTTTAATATATTTTTTAATCTTCTTTTTCTAGTTCTTCTTTAATTTTTGCTAAAAATTGAATCGCTTGTATTGGTGTCATGTTATTTAAATCCGCTTGTGTAATAATTCTTTGTATTTTTTCGTATTTTTGTTGATATTTAACGTCTAAATTTTGAACTTCAAATAGAGGCGTTGAAATAATATGAGAGTGTGAATTATTTTCCTGTTGATTTAATTCAAATCATTTTAAAATTTTACGAGCATTAATTAGAACCTCATCTGGTATTCATGCAAGCTTTGCGACATCTATTCAATAACTCTTACTTGCTCAACCTTTTACAATTTTTTTCATAAATAAAACTTCTTTATCTGTTTCATAGACACTAACTGAATAATTCTTAACTTCTGGATACATTTTCTCAAGTTTTATCAATTCATGATAATGTGTTGCTATTAAAGTTTTAGCCTTAATATGTTTAAGAACGTATTGTAAAATAGCGCTGGTCAAAGCTAAACCATCGTATGTACTCGTTCAACGTCAAAGCTCATCAAAAATAATAAAACTTTTTGAAGTAGCATTATTTAGAATATTTGAAACTTCAATCATTTCTGTCATAAATGTTGATTGGTTCTTTGCTATAACGTCTCAGCTTCATACTCTGGCAAATATTCAATCCACTAATCAAATTTTGGCACTAGTTGCAGGAACAAATAATCAGCAATGTGCTAATAAAACTATTAAAGCAGACTGGCGTAGGTATGTTGATTTTCATCACATATTTGGACCAGTAATTACATGTATGATTTCCTTTTCTTGTGAATTTTTTTCTCAAATTAATAAATCGTTTGGTATAAATTGTTGATCAATTGGAAGATAAGATTCTATTACCGGATGCCTTCATCATACAATTTCTATCAAATTATTTTTATTAATTTCTGGTTGAATATATTTGTTTTCATATGCAAAAACCGCATGAGAACAAAACACATCCAATTCTGCTAACTTATTAGCGAATGAAGATATTTCATCACTGTTTTCTCATATATTTTCTCACATCTGCTTTAGTAAATCACTCTCAAGTTTTGTAAGTTTTTCACGTGCCGTTAATATATTCTCTTGTAATTTTTCTAGATATATTGAAGAATAACGCTGATTCCCTTTTAGAGTATTTCTGCGATATAAATTTAGTCTTTCATCCTCATATTCTCACATTCATATTCATAACTCTTTTTCAAATTGTAATGAATCTTTTGTTGTAAGTTCAATAAAATATCATTGATTCATAATAAATTTTAATTTTACATTTTGAATTCAACTTTTTTGTACCAAAAATTGTTGATATTGCATTAACAAATCATCACTATGAAAAGCTGTATTTCTAAGCTCATCAACTTGAGAATCTCGTCAATCTGCAATATAATAATCTGAATCCATTACTTCTTGGTCAGATTTTAACATTTTTTTCAAAGTAATGTATAATTCACGTAAATTTTTCTCTTCATTAGATTGTAATCAAAGTATTCTTAGTTCATTAAGTAATATTTTAGATTCTTCATTTCACGAAAAAAATAAGCTTAAAGTGGATCTCAATTTAAGAAATGGAAATGGACTAAGCTTCTTGTATAAGATGCTACTTATAATTTTTTGTAGATCAAATGTATCTCATAATTTTTTGAGTATAAAGTTGGAATATTCCGATTCTTGATAATGTAAAATCATATCTTGTCTCCTTTGTATTTCTGATAATGAATTTATTGGATTTGATAAATAATAACGCAATAATCTAGCTCATGCTGTTGTCTTTGTCTGATCGAGGATTCAAAATAGAGAATATTGTTGGTTATTTTCGTAACTAGAACTAAAAATTTCTAAGTTTTTAATAGTTATCTCATCCATAAGCACAAATCACTTTTGTGTGTGGTATGATATTTTGGAAATATTTGATATATTTTGCTGTTGAATATGTCTTATATAATGCAACAAAAGACTAACTGCTTGAAGTCTTCACTCTCCTACTGCTTGTCAGAAGCTCGAAAGCGTTTGAACTTTTGCAGTATTACAAAGGAAACTTGAAGGATCTGTTGGAACTTCGTATACCGAAATTAAACATTGTAAATACTGCTGAATTGGAGTTGTGATGGTATTTTTTTCTTGAAAATCAACGTCTATTACTATTTCACTAGGTGCTAAAGTTAGTATCCACTTTTGAACATCTCACAAATTTGTAAAACTTTTAGTTTGATATTCTCAAAGTGTAAAATCTCATCGTGCTATATGATAGACTTCTCATGTACTAAGCTCCTTTCTAACAATTGAAAGCATATAATTGAAATTTTTTGTTCATTCTTGAATGTAAGTTCATGGTGTAATTATTTGAGTTATTTCACGTTGAACAAGTTTTCATGGTTTTGGATCTGAAACTTGTTCAGCAATTGCAACCTTGTATCCTTTTTGAATTAATTTTGGTATATATTTATCTATACTATGATGTGGAATACCCGCCATAGGAATTGGATTATCTGCTCATTTATTTTTTGATGTAAGAACCAAATCTAATACATTATGACATATATTTGCGTCTTCAAAAAATACTTCATAAAAATCACCTATACGAAAAAATAAAATACAATCTGGATTTAATTTTTTCATCTCTTGATACTGCTTCATTGCAGGCGTAAGTTCCATCGATTATTTAACTATAGTAAAGAAAATTGTGCTTAATTAGGTTTATTATTTTTATCAAAAAAAACAAGAACTTTAATTCTTTTAATATAACTATCTCAATATATTGCCTTTTTAAATTCCATATAAAATAATAGTATATAAACCAGTGAGTTAGTATATATAATCTTATTTACCATCCAATTCTGATTCAATAAAAACTTTTAGATATCTTGAATTAATTATTTAGATTTATATATTGATGTGGTTGTTGTAAAATATATTTTGGTAAATCATAATAAAATATGAAAAAAAGTATTATTTGAATATTGATATGATTGCATTTCCTTGGATGATGACTTATTTTTTGATTATGAATATATTCTCCTGTTTGATATTCTGTATGGATATATAACCCCATATCAGGGTTTTATGAAGAAAAAAATTATCAAAATACTGAAGAATTATTTATACTTAATACTGATTTTTATTCAGATAATTCTTTTCAAAAGTTTTTAGATGATAAACATTCATTATCAACTAATAAAATATTAGATATAGTAAAAATAAATTCAGATTTTACAACAAATAAATCGTCTGATTTTTCATTACGTAAAGAAGCGGCAGAAGCCTTTGAGAAAATGGCTTGGGCTTTTTCTAATGCGTTTGATTATAAAGCAAAATTAACCATTAATTCTGCTTGGAGGTCACAAAATTATCAACGTAAATTAGTGAGTAATTGTTCAAATACACGTTGCGCTAAACCATGAACTAGTGAGCATGAAGCTGGATTAGCTTTAGATTTATGAGTAAATTGATGAAACATAAATGCATTAAATGGTATATATTATCAATGGCTAAAAGATAATGCTCATCTCTACGGATTTCACAATACTTATCAAAAATGAATGGAGGTGGATTGAAAAATGGTTGAGCCTTGGCATCGGAGATATGTATGAGTTGAGTTAGCAACATTATTACATGAAAACAACCAAACTTTTTCTGAATTCTTTTATGAAAAAGTAGAAAAAAGTTATAATTTTTAATTATTAATATATTCAAATATGACTAAAAAACACAACGATGACAATAAAGCAATAAGGCAAGATAATGATAAAGACGTAAAAGAGCTCGAAAAGATGTTGGACGATGTAAAAGCAGAAAAAGATAATGATGAAACTATTGGTAATTTACTTCTAGAGATAAAAAAATTACAAACTCAATTAGCAGAAAAAGATGAGATTGTAAAAAATGCACAAGTTGCATATCTTCGTGCAAAAAATGATATGGAAATGATACAACGTCAAACTACCATGAAAGCCGAATCTATGCATCAAGATTTATTAATTAAGATTGTGAAAAAGCTTTTACCATTTGTTGAAGATTTACGTAAATCATTAGAAACTTTGTCTGATGAACAAAAAGAATCTACGATGTGAAAATGAGTACAAATGGTATATGACAAATTTATAAAAGCTTTAAGTGAATTTAGCATTTTCCCAATTCCTTCACTACATGAAATTCCTGATACAATGTTACATGAACCAATATGAACACAACCTGTTGAAGATAAAAAATTAAAGTGAAAAATTATTCAAGTATTTGAACAGTGATTTTATTATAAAAAAGGGGATTGAAATAGAATTACAATATTCCCTAGTAAAGTTGTAATTGGAGAATAATATGTTTAAAACTTTGAACAAAATTAGCTATTTAAATGCAACTATGATAATTTTGTTGTAAAGTAGATTTATAGAGTAATTCTGTTTATTATTTTGAAATTTTATTTTGATGAAAAATCTACCAATGCCTGGTAGATTTTTCTTATACATGTTTTTAAAGTTATTCTAGTATACAGTAAGATATCTGAGTTCTGATTCAGAATTATAAGTACAATTTCAACCAGTAGTTTCACAATCTGAACCACCCTTATTAAATTTAAAACTAGTACAAAGTTGTACTTGATTTATGTCATTATCATTTTTTAGTAATCCTTTATCTATGCTAGTTGCTCCACTACATACAACTCGGTTAGATCATCATTCTACCTCAGTATGGGCAATCAACGCGAATCAACCATTTTTCGTTCAGTTTCTCTTCATTACAAGATATCAGTATTGTCATGCTTCAACCTCTCCATTACTTCAAATTTCAACAGTATTTGATGAAATAGGATCTGATGGAACTGAATTCATTCAAGCTGTTATGAGCTCCGCAGAAATACCAGTTACAGCCATTCAACCTGTTGCTGTTCCTCAACTCATTCCTGGCCACTCTCACTTATCTCATTGATACGTAACTATAGCTGTTTGAATTTGAGATAGTGCAGTCTTACGAGATACATCTCTTGCTCTTCACTGAGCAGCTTGCATTCTTGGCATTAACGCAGCAATCAAAATACCAATAATAACGATTACGATAAGCATTTCTACTAATGTAAACGCCTTAATAGTGTTCTTTTTCATGTATTAAATAATAAAAAATTAAAAAGGATAAAAAATTAACCATGGGGAATCATAAAAATATTTATAATTATTGCAAGAGGCTAAACAAACTTAAACTTGACAAAACAACAGTGTCTATATTTTACAATTCTCAAGAATCATGTTATATTTGTTATTTTGTAAATTTTTGTTAATTGTATCGCACTTAAAAACATTTATTTTTTCATATTCATTTTTGAACAGAAATCAGTCAAACTCAAACTCAATTTCGTTTTAATATTAAAAAGTTTCATTCGTTTTTTTTTAGATTATCATTCATCAAATCTCTTTTCTCCATTAATAATTCTAATTGATTATCATTAATATCAATAAAATTTTTAGTTACAATTTGTCAAAATACTTTTGATAATCATATTAATGGAATTAATTCTTGAGATTTATTTTTCTCATTATTAATTATTTTAAAAATTGGTAATCCAATTTCTATATTTGAAATTTTATTTTCAAAATGATTACGTATTAATCATTTCGGAGCCACATTTATGGTATATTTTGATATAAAATAATCTAATTCTGGATTGTTATGAATTCACCGCTTTGACAATTTTTGTTGGATTAATTCCGTTGATAAAATAGCATTTTTATGTTCTAATTTTTTAATCATATCGCCTTTTTTAACATCTAATGGTTTAAGTTTCTTAAACTTAGCAATAAAAAAACCTCATGTTTTATGTACATGTGGCCATAATCTGGCAACTTTGTTTGCATTTATTTTTGATAAGACTTCATTTCAACGCCGATTAGAGATTCAATTAAATTTCTCATCTAATGGTACTTCTAATAGTTGTATTTTATCTCAACATTGTTCTATAACACTTGATACTACACATTCATTTTCTAATACATTTGTAGTACATGTAGAATAAACTAGTTCTCATCAAATTTTAAGTGATTTTAATCATGATATAAGTAGTTTTATCTGTAAATCCGATAACTTCTTACTTTTTTTTTCATCTCGTTGCCAAACTTTTTTATCAGATTTATATTGCATTCATTCTCCTGAACATGGAGTATCTACTAAAACTTTATCAAAAGTTTCTGGAAGCATATTTCATAATTCGCATCCATCCTGCCCTATCACTCACGTATTATATATTCAGCAGCGCTGAAGATTTGATTTTAAGGCCCTTCTTCTTCATAGATCTATTTCATTTGATATTAAAAATCAGTCTGTTAGCTTATCAGCAATTTGAATAGATTTTCATCATGGAGCGGCACACATATCTAATACTTTATCTCACGGCTTAATTCATAGGACTTGTACTGGTATACTTGCTGCCATTTCTTGTACATATATGAATCACGCTTGGTGTAAATAATGGCTTCATAAACTTGATTTAGATAATTCTTCTTTTCTTGTTGCATAAAGAACATCTCTATATTTATTTCAATTATAAGAAAAATCTGGCTCTGATAGATCTCGTTGCTCTGAAATTATAGATTTAACTTTATCATATAAATCTACTTCTGTATTTTTAAATCAACGATTATTAAGAATCTTAATACTTTTTTTAATTGGATTATTATAACATTTTTGAAATTTTAAAAATTCTTCATTTCCTAATAATTCTTTTATCATATCTAAATAAGAGATCTTTTTCATTAATGCATTTATAATAGATTGATTAAACCTTGTACAAATTTTTTATATAGATTTATATTTGAAAAAAAAGCTAGAATAGATAGATTGAATTGTAAGAAATATTTATATTATAGTATTTTTAAAAGCATGGTAGATGTAGTAAAATCACAATCTTTAGCTAACAGATATCGCCCTCAGACCTTTGATGAAATGATAGGTCAACAACATATAATATGAATTCTGAAGGCAAAAATGAAATCAGATTCTTCTTCGTTACAAAACTACTTACTATGTTGACCTCGCTGAACATGAAAAACCACTTCTGCTAGAATTTTGGCTAAAGCTATAAACTGTTTAGGTTCTCATGATTGAAATCCGTGTAATAAATGTGCTAATTGTGAATTAATTAATAGTTGAAAAACCACTGATTATGTTGAAATTGATGCCGCTTCAAATACTTGAGTAGATAATGTTCGTGAAGTGATCATTAATCAAGCTGATTATCAACCAATTTCTCTTAAAAAGAAAATATATGTAATAGATGAAGTGCATATGTTATCTACAGCTGCATTTAATGCCTTACTAAAAACTATTGAAGAACCAAGCTGAAATGTATGTTTTATCTTAGCTACTACTGAATTACAAAAGGTTCCACAAACAATAATATCTCGTGTACAGGTTTTCAACTTTAAGAAAATCCCACAAGATGAAATGGTTACTCATCTATGAAATATCTGTAAAACTGAGTGATTTGAATATGAGGATGAAGCATTAGAATTAATTGCCACAATATCGGAATGATGTGTACGTGATGGAATTAAATATTTAGATCAAGTAAGTGTTTTATGAAAAATTTCTACTGAAAATGTTAGTCAATTTTTATGAATATCTACCGACGCAACCATAGAATCGTTCTTTGATATAGTAAAATGATGAGATAGAAATCAGATTTTTGAACAAATTGATAAATTAGCTCAGTGAACTGACTTACAACAATTTGCTAAACAATGTTTAGGGTATATCAACGATCATATAATGGATGATGTAGATTTTTATTTAAAAGCTTCAGAGGCTTTTTCTGAGATTATACGTCATGTAAGATTTTATCCCTATCCTTGAGTGTTATATAAAATAGCTTTTAATAAATATTTACAATGAGATAATGAAAAAAACATCATAAAATCAGAAAAAGATATAGAAAAAAGATCTGAATCTAAATTAGAGGAAAAAGAAAATAAAAATGAAAAAGAACTAAATTTAGAGGAAAAAGTAAAAAGTGGCTCTAATGAACAGCATCAGGAGGTTGAAAAAGTGAAAGATACAAATAATAAAGATAATTGAGAATTGTGGGAACATGTAGTTAAGTGAATCCAATCTTCAACAACAAGACAAATTTTAAAAGATCATATGACAATTGATAAAATAACCGACAATGAAATAATATTGATTCACGATAATAGCATAATGGCGAAAACTATACTAGAAAAAGATAGCAAAGAACTTGAAGACTTACTGGAAAAAGAATTAGGTAAAAGAGTGACTTTAACTGTTCAGTGAATGAGTAAAGAAGAATATTTTCAAAGGTTAATGTGAATGTAATTAATTATTTATCCTCAAATTGCGATAATTTAATGAAATTATTAAAGTGATGGACTAAATTTGAAATAGCTCTACTGTTTGGAAGTATAATAGTTATTGGAATTGTTGGGATAGTATTTAAATCTGATTTATTAACAGTTTCTTGTTCTTTAATTTTGGCATTAACAGCCTTATTAATCGCTAAAGGAAATAAGTTATGTCGATTGTTTTGAATATTAGCGGACACCTTATATTCTATTCTGTCTTTTAATAATCAATTTTATGGAGAAGTATTAGTACATGTTATATTTTTAGTAATGGATATATTATGAATTATTAGTTGGATTAATCATAAAAACGATGAAACAAATTTTGTAAAAATAAATTATTTAAAAAGAAAAGAATTGATCGTAATCTTCAGTTCGATTTTGTTTATTTTTGTATGAATGTATTATTTGTTAGCATTCTTTAATACCAATGAACTTATTATATCTACGATATCGGTTGTGCTTACTTTATATGCAATGTATTTTTTAGTTAGAAGAAGTAAATATAGTTTAGTATTTTATATATTTTGCGATATAAGTCTTATATTATTATGGGGATTATATGTATTTCGTGGAAATCTTGAACTCATTCCGATATTTATTAATTCTGTAATCCTTTTCTTAAATGATGCATATGGATTTTATAATTGGAAAAAAAATGAAAAATTACAAAAAATAAAATGCAATTAATTTTTAGCATTGCTATAATGATAAAAAAAAGTAGAATTAAGGTTGGATTTTTAAAAATGGAATTTTTAATTAGCAATTGAAATATGATGACTTAAAATTATAAAATTGGTAACAAATTTTTATTCTTTACTTATTATTTTATGAAAACTTGGAAGAAAGTCCTTTTGGGTATTTTATTTATTATATGTCTTGCTCTAGTACTATGAGTAGTAATTTTTGTTGCTAAAGAGAAAAAAACAACAAAATATTCTACTTATTGTATGGATAAAATTAAAGATGAGTTATGAGAAAATCTTGAAAATGTAATTTTCCCTTATGCTGAAGTAGTGGATAGTGAATATATTTATAGTTGAAGTGTAAGTTACGAATGAATTACGTATAAATTCTTTTGTAATGTCACAAACAAAGATAATGTTGATTTAAAATTAGAAGAGGTTGTTACGAATAAGTCTGAAGATTTTGTTTCTTACTATGATAATTGAGCTATAAAAGAAAAATGAACTTATGTTAATTGAAAAAAACAATGAACTTGGATTACTTATGATGAAGAATGAAATGTAATTGATATACAAGAGTATAAAGACTGAGAACTTGTGGAAAATGGAGAAGAAATTTATGATATTTTGGGTGATGAAAATTTACTTAGTTTGTATCCAGAATTAAGTAGTTGATTTGATTGAAATTTTGTTTTATGAGACACATTACAAACTAATTATATTAGCTGATCTAACAGTATATACTATGATCCATATCGTGGGATAGCCTTAAAATTATGAAATGAATTTGATTTATGATTAATTCGCGAAATAGATACTGATGAAAATGGATATCCTCATTCAGAAATTATCTTTTTGGTAAAAGGTAATGAAAATGAAGAAAATAGAACATGAATAAATTGATATAAAGAGATGTTTACTATTACAGCTATTAGTAAGCAAATTTTAGATGATTTTAAAGTTACTCCAGAATTTAAAGAAAGTCTTATATGAGAAAATAATCAATACTATTTCACATTAACAAAATCTGATGTAGCTGATACCGTAAATCATTATTCTGATTTAAAAATATTTGATGTTTTAAAATAATTTAAGAATTGAAAATTAAATATTTTTCTTTAAATATTAGTTTAGAATTTTATTTGTTTAGTGGTTTTAAATTATGAAAAGATTTTGACTTTTAGCTGCCCTATTACTTGGTGGTTTATTGCTTACAGGTTGTGCTAACAATTCTGAACCAGATTTAGAAACTGAAGAATGACGTCTTGTGGCATGTAATGATCGCGTTGGTTTCTATCTTAATACTAATACATTTACTGCTACTTGGAGTGATGAAGATGAAGGTTGAGCATCTTTCATCTTGGATTGACACGTAGTTCGTGAAGAGAATTGAGAAACTGCTGAAGACGATGTTCAGTGTGTTATTGATATGGTTGATAAATCTGTTAATGTAGAATTTACTAATCATAAATTTAATGGAGAATTACAAGAAGAAGATACTTGTACATGAAGTACTTGTGAAGTACCAAGCACATCTGAAGAAGATAATACTTATACTCTTGTTGGACCTGGAAATTGATTTGATGAAGAGATTGAATCTTGAAAATTAGTTTTAAGAAAATGATTTGAAGATCATACTGATATCATATTTATTGAACAATCATTATGGCAAGATTATATAGATTCAAATAAAATAATTTACTGAGATGAAGTTGTATTTAAATGAGAAACTACTTCTGTAGATTGAGCCGCAGGAACTCATTATTATAATGCAGATAGCATTGAGGAATTAGAAGAATTATTTAGTATTGAAGCAGAATAATCTAATAATAAATAAGTATTTAAAATGGAGTATAAGTTACTCCATTTTTATTTTAAAAAAATAAATATGAATATCAAAGATATATATTGAAAATTATAATAACAATTATATATATAAAATATATGTGTGATGTACACTATGGGTTTTAATATTTGAGAAAATAGAATTTTTATAAATTAATTTATATTTAAATGAAAAAATTCTGACTTTTGATTATTGTTTGAATAACAATAATCTTATCATGATGTACAAATGATAAAGAAGCTTGTACATGAGATGACTGTGTATTGGATAAAGGTAACCTTACTGGGGTTGAAACTACTCAATTTTTTGGAAACAGAAAAAATTCAGCAAACCGAGCTGTAGCTATGCAAAAACCTTCAATTGATGAGATGGAAAACTATGATGCAATTTTAAGCGGTTACACAAAAGATTGGACACAAGAATATACCCTAACAAGTGAAGATTTGAGAATCTTGAATCAATGTCTATGACAAGAATGGGCGAAAGATATAAAATGATTTACTGTAAATTGATGATATTGAGCTCACTCAGAATTTGTTAATAATTTTTCAAAGGATGAGTTAAAAGAATGAAATGTACTTACACTTACATGAAGTTATAAATTTAACGATAGTAAATTAGCTTTGAATGATGAAGAAAAAACTGTTTTAGCTGAAAAATGATGGACTATCGTTCCTTCTAATAGAATTGA
>Ga0247609_10002355_pt1 | contig 20184 bp, 17 predicted proteins | sample 172DNAGHGlowgp2_FD_193487 | JGI IMG/M metagenome (GOLD analysis project Ga0247609, IMG submission 193487) | Sheep rumen microbial communities from Palmerston North, Manawatu-Wanganui, New Zealand - 1728 DNA GHGlow gp2 | ecosystem: Host-associated > Mammals > Digestive system > Stomach > Rumen ...
TGTCCAAAGCTTGCTTATGCAACTTCAGATAGTCCTACAGGTCCATTTAAATATAGAGGTTATATTGTAAATAGTGGTCTTGATTATCCAGGTGGAAATAACCATGGTTCAATTATGAAGGTTGGTGATCAGTGGTATATCTTCTACCATAGAATGACAAATGGAACAATCATGTCAAGAAGAGGATGTGTTGAGAAGATTGAGATTCTTCCTGATGGAACAATCCCTACAGTTCTTCCAACATCACTTGGATTTGAAGATGCATTGAATCCATATCAGATTACACCAGCTGACATCGCTTGTGTACTTACTGATGGTGCATATATCACAGAGAAGAATGTATTTAAGCGTGTAATTAGAAATATCACAGCAGAAACAGTTATCGGATATAGATACTTTGATTTCGGTGATGACTTCTATAGCAAGACTATGGAATTCTCAGCTAGTGTTATCGGTATGGGTTGTGATTGCAGACTTAACATTTACATCGATGGTATTGATGATGAAAATAAGCTTGAATCATGTAAGACAAAGGGTAAAAAAATTGGCTCAGTTACAATTGGTCATGATGATGCCGTTGTAAGTACAGTTGTTGAAGCAGTTACTGGTAAGCATGCAGTTTACTTTACTGTTGAAACGGATTATCCTACAGATTGGATGGGTGATTATTTCAAGGGTAGAAATTTATTCGAACTTGAAAGCTTTGTATTTATGAAGTAAAACAATAGAATATGTTGATATATGAAAAGCAGTTATCGTAACAGGCTGTAAGTGATCTTTCTGCAGAAAGTGCAAATCAACAATAAGACATAATAAAACCCGTGTAAACTACAAGAGTTTTGTGGACTCCTTAGCTAGCACGGGTTTAATTTTATTTATCTTTACTTGCTCGGCTTAATATTTCATTAATTTCAGCTTTTGAACTTTTCTTAAATTCCATTTTCATTCCGCTTTTGTCAATGCTTAAATTACTGCCTTTAAAACTATAATTAGCGCCCTCACCACCTATGGTGATTTCTTTGTCATCCCAAGTTCCTTTTGTTTCAGAACCATCAACACTGTAAATTACATTGCCATCTTTTTTTAGTTCAATATATGATACTAATCCAAATCCTTCCTGGGCATTTATCATTTCTTCATCAAGTTTTTGAGAACCGTTAGTGATTGATTTTAATTTATAAATTCCTGCATTTTTTTTATAATCTTTTTTCTTTCCACATGAACTTAATAAGCACATTGAAAGAACTGCTATTAGACATAGTGAAATGATTTTCTTTATATTTTTCATAGTATTTCTCCTTAATAAAAATTACACTTTCTATATTATATACCAATAATTAGATTAGGGCAAATCAAATTAGCTATTGACGGTTAACAGTGTCTATAATATAATGCAAAAAGGTGCTTTATGCATTAGGAGTGAATTAATTTTATAAGGAGGAATTAAGAATGTTAAAAATCACAAAAGCGCTTAAAAGAACAATGGCGCTAGGATTAATTGCAGTTGTTGGATTGCCAACGAATGCATTTGCTGAGAAATTACCATTTCCAGAGGAGTTAAGCCCACAGGATGCACAGATGGTAGCATACGGCGAGTTGTTAGGAAGAGAGTATTTTGTTGCTCAGGCATACACAACAATAACTTTTAGGGATGGTGAAGAGGAAACTGTTGGAAACTACTATGCTAAAAGTGAAGGTAAAATCAATGGAGATTGGCAGTACGAATATGCTAGACCTACAGGTAATGGCCAGTTCTTCAACATGCCACCAGAACATCATAGATACATTGATAATTTGAATTATTATGATGTTTATGCATTCAAAAAAGAGGATGGAACATTTGATTTTCAGAAGCGTGATCAGCCTAGTAAGTTTTTAATTAATAATTTATTAGCTTTTGAACCTTACATTGCATGTGGTGTATGGGATGAAAAGAGCGGCATTGGTTCATGTGATGCAAGTGGTCAGGATGATAGATTTAAGCCACATGGTTGTTATATATATAGATATTCTATGCCAAGTCCATATGGTACGAAAGAAGTAGAGTTCTTCCTTGATAAGAATACAGCCCTTTTGGTTCATGTTAATATGTTTGAGAAGATGACATATGATTATGGCGATGGACATGTAGTAACACAGACAGTAGATAGCAAATACTATTACGATTATCCTGATAAATTAGAGAAACCAGAGTTTTTCAAAGATTACTATCTTGATAAAAAAGATGATTCTAAAAAAGTTGAAACAAAAGTAGAAAACAACGCAGCAAATGCAACTAAGGATAATACAGAATCAGTTTCTGATAAAGTTACATTCAAAGTTAAAGGTCATAAGATTAAGAATAACAAGCTCACACTTAAGAAGGGTGAAAAAGTTAAACTTAAAGTTTTAAATGCTAACGGACAGAAGGTTACATTTAAGGCAAAAGGCAAAGCTATCAAAGTTACTAAAAAGGGTAAGATTACAGCTAAGAAAAAAGACAGTGCAAAGCTTATCGTTAAGGTTGGTAGTAAGAAATATACTTTAAAGATTAAGGTTAAGAAATAAGATATATTAAATTAACAAAATGAAAATGGAACAGGTTTACGAACCTGTTCCATTATATTTTTTAGCGCCATGTATCCAGAACTTGTAACTTAAGTAAAAGAAGAACAATCCAATAAGTGGTGATAACCATGATAAAAGTGGAATGCTATCCGGTCTTAAGATTACAAGTGATGGATAATATGCAACAAATGCAATTGGTATTATAAATGTAAAGAAAAATCTAAAGAATGCATTGAAAATATTTGCTGGATATTTTGCAAAATCTTTAAATCTAAACATTATTACCATTACATATCCTGATCCAAGAGTATAAAAGCAAGTTGCAGCAGATGCATTCATAATTGCAATCATAAATAGTGATGCAGCAAATAGGTAGATAGCAAGTTTTATAAGCACCACTGGAGTGACCGGAATATCCAAATGCATCCATGCAAATACTATGGTTCCAATACCAAATGCTAACTGGCCTAAACCTTTAATATCAAATATCTCTGACATAAAGTAGAAGAATATGTTGATAGGTCTAAAACAGTATTTTATAAAATCTCCTGATAAAACTTGGAATCGCAAGTTCCAATTATTATCAAAAAGACATTGTACAGGTGTTAGCGCTACAAGTGAGAAGCCATATAAAAAGAGCATCTCATAATAACTCCATCCATTAATTGATGGAAAGTTTTGGAACAATATATAGAATGATACAAAACCAACTACATTAGTTAGAACCATACCGAATGTTGATATTATAAAGTCGGCTCTATAACTCATTTTGCTTTTTAAATCTTGGATGAGGATTTTCTTGTATATACTCATATAGAATTTTAAATCTCTTTTTTTCTGAGTAGTATTCATTATTAACCTCCTTCTGTAGTAGAATCATCCACCTTCTTCTGTGGGAGAATCATCCACCGTTACTACTTCTGATTTATAATCAGAAGAGCCCTCCGCGGCTTTGAGCGGAGTCAAAGATTCTCCGTAGGAGAATCATCCACCGTTAACGGTAATCTTACGTATTGATACCTTCCAAAATATATTTCCAATTACGCTTAGAAAAACGCACCAGAAAAGCTGAATTAATAACATTTTCTCGACACCGCTATTAATTGTAAATCCATCCTTCATAAGAAGAACGTTAAGTGGTGTATCGTAAATTGCTTTAAATGGAAGATAGATAACGATATCTTTTAATGGCTTAGGGAAGAATGCAATAGGTATTGTTGCACCAGATAGTAGCAAAACGATACTTTCTTTTACAATATTGATTCCCCAAGTTGATTCTGTGTAAAGACAGATTGTTGAAACAAACATGTCTATATTAAAGTTTATTATTAATGCCATTACTACCGTTGGTATAAATAAGAGTAAATTACTTGATAATTTAATGGCTCCATTTGTTATTATATTGATAATAATAAATGTTGGCAGAAATGATAGGAAAAATGTAACTATATTACAACCAAAGTATGACCAAAACATGTATGGCTTAAATTTTATTGGTTTTAATAGTTTTAGAATTATTTCTCCTGATTGTATGCTCCTGCTCATATCCCAAACTATAAACATTTCAAGGAAGTTAAAAAGTGCTGTTGCAAGAACAAGGTATATCATGGTGTCATTAAACGTCATACCATTAACCATATCAGTTCCTGCTGACTTGTATATTGACTTCCAAAGAAAATATATCAAAGTTAAATATATTAAATTAGCAAATAATGTTATAAATACTCCAAGTCTAAATTGGAGTTGCTCCATTATACCACTACGAGTAAGGCTTATATATTTTTTGATTGGCATGTTTTACCTCCTGTAGATAGTAGTATATTGATACTAAGTTGAGTATGTAATTAAATTATCCTATTTTCTCAAGAGTATTACTGTGTTCATAGATATGTCTAATAATCTCTTCTGTAGATAATTCCTCAAGTTTAATATCTGTAATTTTCCCGTTTTTATTTTTCTCGGTGATAATCTGCATGATATCATCCTTATTATCATCAACAGAAATCTCTTCCCATTCACCGTTAATTGTTTTAAGTTTAAGATTTCTTTTTGCACCAAAGAATGATTTTAGGTTTTCGCTTGTATCATCATAGATCATGGTACCTTTATCAATAATAACAATTCTTTCGCACAAGGCATCTACATCACCCATATCGTGAGTCGTTAGAATAACTGTAGTCTTTTTCTTTTTGTTAAGACCAAGTATTAATTCACGAATCTTATTTTTCATTGAAACATCAAGACCGATTGTAGGTTCATCTAAGAATACAATCTCTGGATTATGTAAGAATGCTGCAAGAATATCACTAAGTGTACGCTGGCCTAAAGACATCTGTCTTACTGTCTTGTGAAGTAGTGGTTCGATATCAACGAGTGATTTATATAAATCCATCATTTCGTTATAATCTTTGTCGCTTATCATATAAATATCCTTTAATAATTTGAAGGATTCGATAAGTGGTAGAGCCCACCATAACTGGCTTCTTTGACCGAATACTACGCCGATGTTTTCAGCATTTTTGGTTCTATTCTTGTATGGAACAGTTCCATTAACAGTGATTTCACCGCCAGATGGTTCTAAGACGCCTGTCATCATTTTGATTGTTGTTGATTTCCCGGCACCATTTGGTCCAAGATAACCAACAATCTGGCCTTTGGGTATTTCAATTGAAATATCATTTACAGCTTTCACAATGTTATAGTCTCTTGAGAATAAATCATGAATGCTTCCGCGTAGACCTTCGTGTCTGTTAAGAACTTTGAATTCTTTTGATACGTTTTTCATGGTTATTGCGTATTCGTTGTTCATATTGTGCCTCCTTATAAATCGTTTAGTTAATAATTCAATTAGCAAATTTGTTTAATTTATGTTTTTGATATTGAAGCATTTGCTGATTGTATTTTTAACATATTCGCATTATAATATAATATAGACATAGAAAAAACGCATAATTTTGTATAATTCTATAACAATATTACAGGACGGGTGTAAAATAGTGATAAAAGAGAAGATGGGAATCATCATGAAACAAGAGGATGGTTCGGAAATTGTAAACTATAATAATGAGTCATTTCCTTCATATATTTTTGATGGATATGCGTATAAGGGGTGCACTTGGGAGCGTATTCCACACTACCATGAAGACGTGGAAATCGTATATGTTTACCATGGACACATGGGATATCGAGTTGGTGGTGTTGACATAGAACTTGAAAAAGGAGATGTGCTATTTGTTAATTCGGGTGTTGTGCATTATTCTATTGCGCCACCTACAAAGTTGGTTCAGTACATAATTTGTGTTCTTCATCCAAGAATTTTATATTCTTCATTTAATGTTGAGATGAAGGCTATAAAGCCGATAATTACAGATAAGTCTGTTACATATATTCATTTTAGAAATGATGAGCATGATACGCCAGAATTACAGGAAATCATGTCTACAATGCTTGATTGTACTGGAAGTGAATTTCATATTACCATGAACTTTTTTAGAATTTGGAATCTTATTATGAATAGATACACAGACGCGTATAGAACTCATATGAGAAGAGTTGGCGAGGATGATGAACATAGTAAGTTGTTAAAGAAGATGATGTTATTTATTGATGGAAATTATAACAATTCTATAACTCTTAACGAAATAGCGAATGCTGGTGGGATAAGTATTTCTTTGTGTAATCAGATTTTTAAGAAGTTAACAAGTAAGGCACCGATTGAATATGTTATGCATTATCGTAGTAGAAAGGTTGCCGATTTACTTATGACTAGTGATATGAGTATGGGAGAAATAGCCAGCATTACTGGATTTTCTAGTGCTAGTTATATGTCAGAGATTTTTAAGAAATTTTACTCTATGTCACCAAGAGAATATAAGAAACTAGCAAGGCAGGGATCAGCTGAAAAGGTTCCTGATTTCTTGTTGATGAAAGATAAGAAGAGTAAGTTGATTTAAAGAAAAGCAAGTGAGAGCTTGCTTTTTTTGCAAATTAATAGTGTAAATTTTAATAATATGTATGGATATGATATAATAATATTTGAATTTATTTAAGGACGAAAATATAACTTGGAGGTATGTATGAAGGAGAAACGACTTGCAATTTCAGGTGTTACGCTACTAGTTTTTTATGGCGTGATGGGGTATTTAATAGGAGTTGAAAAGATTAAAGTTAAGGAGACATTTTTAGCTTTGCTTCCATCTCTTATTGCAATTGTTCTTGCACTTATAACAAAGGAAGTATATAGTTCTTTATTTATTGGTGTTGTTACAGGTGCTTTGTTTTGGGGGAGATTTAATCCAGTTAAAACTCTAAATCATGTTTTTAGTGATGGTATTGTTAAGGTGACATCGGATTCATGGAATGTTGGTATTTTAGTGTTTCTTGTAATTCTTGGTATGATGGTTCAACTTATGAATAGCACCGGGGGATCGAGAGCATTCGGTGCGTGGGCTACTAGTCATGTTAAGAGTAAGGTTGGTGTTCAACTTGCAACAATTGCACTTGGATGTTTGATTTTTATTGATGATTATTTTAACTGTCTTACAGTTGGTTCTGTTATGAGACCTATAACAGATAAGCAGAAGATTAGTAGGGAGAAACTTGCTTACTTAATTGATGCAACAGCTGCACCAGTTTGTATTATTGCGCCGATTTCATCTTGGGCAGCAGCTGTTTCAGGTTTCGTTAAGGGAGAGAATGGAATGCATATTTTCATCAAGGCAATTCCATATAACTTCTATGCGTTGTTTACAATTGTTATGATGCTTATTCTTGTTAAGGGTAAGATTTCATATGGTCCAATGAGAGCATTTGAAAAGAGCGCAGAATCAGACAGTTATTGGGAGAATAAATTAGTAGTAGATGAAAAGGCAGAAGAGAAGAAAAAGGGTAAGGTTATTGATATGATTATTCCTATTATTCTTCTTATTGGATGTTGTACAGTTGGCATGATTTATACTGGTGGATTCTTTAAGGGTGAAAGCTTTATCGATGCATTTGCTAATTCAGATGCTTCAATCGGTCTTGTGCTTGGTTCATCAGTTGCACTTATGATTACAATTGTATTTTACTTAATTAGACGTGTGATTACTTTTGAGGAATGCATGAACTGCTTACCTGAAGGCTTTAAGCAGATGGTTCCTGCGATTCTTATTTTAACATTTGCTTGGTCGCTTAAGGCTATGACAGATGCACTTGGCGCTGCACCATACGTGGCAGGAATTGTAGGTGATTCAGCAGCAGGATTTAAGATGTTTTTACCAGCAATTATATTCTTAATTGCAATTGGATTATCTTTTGCAACTGGTACATCTTGGGGAACATTCGGTATTCTTATTCCAATAGTTGTAAACTGTTTCCAAAGCTCAGATTACACTATGATGATTATTTCAATTTCAGCTTGTATGGCTGGTGCAGTTTGTGGTGATCACTGCTCACCAATTTCAGATACAACGATTATGTCATCGGCTGGTGCACAGTGTGTTCACATTAGACATGTTGAAACACAGCTTCCATATGCGTTTACAGTTGCGGCAGTTTCATTCGTTACATACATCATTGCAGGTATCGTAAAGAATCCTTGGATTTCACTTATTGCAGGTGTAGTAATGCTTGCATTAGTTATGTTAGTGTTAAAGAAACGTGAAGATGCTGAAGGCGCTGAGAGAAAGATGAATAATGATTAGAAGATGATTGATTAAAATATAGATTGAGTAAAACCCAGGACAGAGTATTCTGTCTTGGGTTTTATTATGCTTTTGTGAGTAGAGGAAGCCAGATGCTTTCCTATTGACCAAAAAAGTGAAAAAGGAAAGCAAGTATGAGCTTGGTTATGTGTGTAGAGGTAGCCAAATGCTTTCTTTTTAGCCAAAAAAGTGAAAAGGAAAGCAAGTATGAGCTTGCTTTTGTGTGTGGAAGCTGCCAGATGCTTTCCTATTAGCCAAAAAGGTAAAAAAGAAAGCAAGTATGAGCTTGCTTTTGTGTGTGGAGGCAGCCAGATGCTTTCTTATTGACCAAAAAAGTGAAAAAGGAAAGCAAGTATGAGCTTGGTTATGTGTGTGGAGGCAGCCAGATGCTTTCTTTTTAGCCAAAAAAGTGAAAAGGAAAGCAAGTATGAGCTTGCTTTTGTGAGTGGAGGCAGCCAAATGCTTTCTTTTTAGCCAAAAAAGTGAAAAGGAAAGCAAGTATGAGCTTGGTTATGTGTGTGGAGGCAGCCAGATGCTTTCTTTTTAGCCAAAAAAGTGAAAAAGAAAGCAAGTATGAGCTTGCTTATGTGTGTGGAGGCCGACTAGATGCTTTCCTGTTAGCCAAAAAAGTAAAAAGGAAAGCAAACCATAAAGGAAAGCAACACTCAAAAGAGCAAAACCAAAAAGTAAGAATCCCAAATTACATAATCAAATAACTAAAAAAAGAACACATTACTGTGTTCATTTTTTTATTTTATCCACTGTGCTGCCCAAGTCTTTAATTCTTGTGCAGAAGCATCTTTATCAAATCTTTTGCCTTGTACAACAGTACTTCCTGGTGCAAGTTCTTGGATGTTCTTATATGAATCTCCAATGTCGCTACCGCCTGATGTGGCAAATGGTACTATAGTGATTCCTTTAAAATCATGTGATTCAATAAATGTATCAATTATTGAAGGTTCTCTATACCACCAAACAGGGAAGCCAACATAAACTGTGCTATACTGTTCAATATTATCTACTTTTTCTGAAATTGCTGGTCTTGAACTTTTATCTGCCATTTCAACTGAACTTCTGCTTTGTTTATCGCGCCAATCTAAATCTGTATCTGTATATGTAACTTGTGGCTTAATCTCAAATAAATCTGCACCTATGGAATCTGCGAGTCTCTTTGATAGAGCAGCAGTAACTCCACTAGCACTAAAATATGCAACTAATACTTTACTCATATTAATACTCCTAGTAATGTTTATATTAATATTCTTCCTCTTCCTCAAGTTCTTCAATATCATTTACAGGAGGTTTTAAACCTTCGATTTTGATATTGTTCTTCTGAGCGTAATCCCAAAGAGCTGCGTGGATTGCTTCTTCTGCAAGAAGTGAGCAGTGAACTTTAACAGGTGGTAGACCATCTAAAGCTTCCATAACTGCTTTGTTTGTAACTTCCAAAGCTTCCTGAATTGTTTTGCCTTTAACAAGTTCTGTTGCCATACTACTTGTAGCAACGGCAGCACCACAACCAAATGTTTTGAATTTGGCTTCTCTGATTACACCATTTTCATCAATGTCGAGATACATTCTCATGATATCTCCACATTTTGCATTACCAACTGTTCCAACACCACTTGGGTTTTCCATTTCTCCAACGTTTCTAGGGTTTGAGAAATGATCCATAACTTTTTCACTGTACATAATCTATACCTAACTTTCTAAATCTATTTTTAAATTAAAAGATTATTAAAACATTTACTTATTCTGCTTCTTAACAAAATCCTCATAAAGTGGAGACATGCTACGAAGTCTTTCTATAATCTTCTTGAGTTCGTCAACAACGAAATCTGCTTCTTCTTTAGTTGTTTCATCGGAAATTGAGAGACGAAGTGAACCATGAGCAATCTCATGTGGAAGTCCGATTGCAAGAAGAACATGTGATGGATCTAAAGATCCAGATGTACAAGCTGATCCACTTGAGCCGCAAATACCTTGTTGTGCAAGAAGAATAAGCATTGATTCACCTTCGATAAATCTAAAGCATACATTAACGTTATTAGGAAGGCGTTTAACTCTGTCACCATTAATTTTAACGTAAGGGATTTCATCTTCAATTCTCTTTATGATGTGATCTCTGATTTTTGTTTCATAAGCAATTCTTTCATCCATTTTTGCAACTGCAATTTCAGCAGCTTTAGCAAATCCAATGATACCTGGAACGTTGTGAGTACCAGCTCTTCTGTTACGTTCCTGAGCTCCACCGTGGATGAATGATTTAATCTTAACACCCTTTCTAATGTACATAAGACCGATACCCTTTGGACCGTTAATCTTATGACCACTTGCTGAAAGCATATCAATGTTCATCTCATCAACATTGATTGGAATATGACCAAATGCCTGAACAGCATCAGTATGGAATAAGATTCCATTCTCTTTAGCAATGGCGCCAATTTCCTTGATAGGTTCAATTGTACCAATCTCATTGTTAGCTGTCATAATTGAGATGAGGATTGTTGTAGGCTTGATAGCCTTCTTTAAATCTTCAATTTTTACAAGACCGTTTTCATCAACATCAAGGTAAGTAACCTCAACACCTTGTTTTTCGAGCCAAGCGCATGTATGTAAAATCGCATGATGTTCAATCTTGCTTGTTATGATATGATTTCCCTTATTTTTATAAGCCTCAACAGTAGCTTTTAAAGCCCAGTTATCAGACTCGCTACCACCGCCTGTAAAGTAAATCTCCTCAACCTTTGCACCGATAACACCTGCGAGTGTTTCACGTGCTGTGGCAACATCCTTTGACACCTGTTCAGCAAATGTGTAAATTGCTGATGGGTTGCCGTAGTTTTCTGTAAAATATGGAAGCATAGTATCTACAACTTCTGGTAAAACCTTAGTAGTAGCTGCATTGTCCATGTAAATCAATTTACTCATAATATACCTCTTTTGTTTTATAAATTTATATAGTAAGTAGTATATTGATACTAACTTAATTGCTTTTACTATCTTGATGTATGAATATTGAATTATATTCTACAGTAATTCATGTTGTATGTTTTTCATAAAAATTTTAAAACTAAAAATCTATAACTAAATAATAATATCATATTAATCTAAGCAATACTGTATAACTGAATATAACTATCATATTATCAAAGCAATATTCTATAACTAAATAGAAATATCGAATTAATTAAATCTATACCATTTAACTAAATAGAAATATCATATTGATCAAATCTATACCATATAATCAAATAATAATATCAAACTATTGAATTGTAATATCACAGTGATTAAAAGTTATATTAATAACATTTAGGTATAATAACACATTTCCCAGATAAATTATAATATTTTATATTAGTAATCTGCTATAGATGAGAATTATACCAAGTTGCTTATAATATAACATTGACTGAATATATATTAATTATATTTATCCTTTAATGTTTCTTAATGCTTTTGAATAAATCCTTATATACTGCAGGGTGGAAGAGCATTAACATAGGGAAAAGCTCAAGTCTTCCTGCGAGCATATCAAAGATAAATACATACTTTGAAAAAGTATTAAAGAAACCAAAGTTACAAGTTGGTCCAACTAAACTAAGACCAGGTCCGATATTATTAATTGTTGCTGCTACAGCAGTGAAATTTGTTGTAAAATCATAGTTTTCAAGTGAAACTAAGAGAAGGGATAAAACAAATACACTTGTAAATGTAGCATAGTAAACATTGATTGAACGAATAACTTCATGTTCAACAATCTTACCATCAACACGAACCTTTTTAATACCACGAGGGTGAATATATGAATCTAATTCTTTTAACACGGTACGTGCCCATGTTATTAATCTTGATACTTTAATACCACCACCTGTGCTACCAGCACATGCACCACAGAACATAAGACAAACTAGAAGTGTCTTACTGAATGTAGGCCATTTGTCAAAGTCTGTGCTTGAAAAACCAGTAGTAGTAATGATTGATGCAACTTGAAATGCTGATTTTGAAATTGCATCTCCAATATCTGCACACATATGGTAGATGTTAGCTGTAATCATAGCGATTGAACCAATTATAATGAACAAATAGTATTTAACTTCTTCCATTCCAAGAGCTTTTTTAAATTGCTTAAATAGCATAAAGAAGTAGAAGTTAAAGTTTATACCAAAGAGTATCATAAAGATTGTGAGTACCCATTGGCAGTAGATGTTATAACTTACACAACTATCATTTAATATACCAAAACCACCAGTGCCGGCTGTGCCGAATGACATTGTAGCTGCTTCAAATAAATCAAATCCACCGAATAATAAGAAAATGATTTCTGTAATTGTTATACCAATGTATATTTTATAAAGTAACATTGCAGAAGTTTTAATTTTAGGAACAAGTTTTCCAACAGATGGTCCTGGACTTTCTGCTTTCATAAGATTTAAGTTAGATCCACCAGTTGAAGGGATGATTGCTAATAAAAATACTAGAACACCCATACCACCAATCCAGTGAGTGAAACTTCTCCAGAAAATCATGCATTTATCAAGATGTTCAACATCTGATAATATACTTGCACCAGTTGTTGTAAAACCTGATACAGTTTCAAAAAGTGCATCTGTAAAAGATGGTATTTGCTCACTAAGGACGAATGGAAGGCAACCAAAAACTGAAAGTGCAATCCATGAAAGACCTGTTGCGATACAACCTTCTTTTAATCCAAATGCGTTGTTTTTAACTTTCTTTAAGGACATTATCTCACCTAAGGCAACACATGATAATGCAACTATAAGAAAATATATTCCGTTATGTTCTTTATAGATAAGTGCAACAGCAAATGGAAGTAACATTAAGATTCCAACTATAGCTATTACTTTACCTAAAAAATATCTAACCATTGAGACGTTCATATCATACCCCTAAATTATGAAATTGATATTTTCATTTTGATACTATCTAAAACGTATAATGTTATTTATCTAAGATGTCTAAAATATCATTAAATCCTGTATTTGTAGTTACAATCATTACTGTATCGCCAACTTTGATTTCATCTGAACCGCTTGGTGTGATAACCTTGCCGTTTCTGTGAATAAAGCAGATTAGTAAATCTTTCTTTAATTTAAGGTCCATAATAGGTGTATTAGTTACTGCAGATTCCTGGTCAATCTTAAATTCGATAGCTTCAACCTTATCATCGAAAAGATGGTAAAGTGTTTCAATGTCACAACCCATGGAATTCTGCTTGGCTCTTACATATGCGATTATCTTCTCGCATGTTAAATACTGAGGGAAGATTACGCTATCAAGGTCAAGTGTTTTAATAACCTGTCTGAAGTTGGTTCTATCAATCTTTGTAATAACCTTAGCGTGTGAAACTTGGTTGGCATAAAGAGTAAGAATGATGTTCTCTTCATCAATACCTGTAAGAGGAACAACTGACTCGCTATTCTCAATACCTTCTTCTCTAAGTAAGTCTTCGTCGGTTCCGTCACCATTTATGATGATTGCCTTTGGAAGAAGAGAAGTAAGTTCCTCACATCTAGTCCTGTCGATTTCTATAATTTTAACTTGAATACCTTTTGATAATAGTAAACTTGCAAGATAATAAGTTTCAGTACCACCACCGATGATAATTGTATCTTCAACCTGGTTAGTATTAAAACCAACTTTGTGTAAGAACTCTAAAGTATTCTTCTTAGTTGAAGCAAATGAAATCGTATCTTTAGCTCTTAATACGAAATTACCATAAGGGATGAATACTTCGCCATCTCTTTCAACGACACATATAAGAACGTCGCTATTAATAACTGAAGGACTTAAGTCCTTAATTGCTTTATTTGTAAGAATATTTCCTTCTGGAATCTTGAATTTTACAAGTTCTACATGATTATCAGCAAATGCATTAACTTCAAGAGCAGTTGGTAAGTATAATATACGAGCCATTTCATTAGCTGCAAGAAGTTCTGGATTGATAATCATAGCCAAACCTAATTTTTCTTTTAAATAATCAGCTTCCCTACTATAATCAGGAGTACGTACTCTAGCAATAGCAGCACATTCCGAAGTACGCTTTGCGATTGTGCAACATAAGAGGTTAAGTTCATCACTAGCTGTAACTGCGATTATTAAGTCGGCAGCTTGAATGTTAGCTTCCATTTGAACTGAATAACTTGCACCGTTCCCAACAACTCCCATAATATCATATTGATTTGTAATTTCAGAAACACGACTTGCGTTCTGATCAATTACAGTTATTTCGTGGCCTTCTTTGTCAAGCTGTTTGATAAGTGCTGAACCAACTTTACCACAGCCCACAATAATAATATTTAATCCTTTTTTCTTATTAGCACCAGTGATGCTAGAAATAGGATTTCCTATAATTGACATATTTCCTCCATTTCAAAGATTAGTATACTAATCTTCCATGCTCCTATAAATCATTTCCAAACAGTTTATATCTAAACGGTATAAACCAATGTAAAGTATAACATATAGCACGGAAAATTCAACAGTAAGAGTGCGCAATTGATAAAAAATATCATATTGAAAAAAAGGCATTTCTCATAAATTGATAAGGTTTATCGTAAAGGCAGATTTAAATTGAAGCATTCGGGCTTTGTATTATAATAAAATGGACGGTTGTTAGCATATGCTAACTGAAAAACTTTGGATATGATTAGATATTTAATATTTCTGAGGGTAAAAAATAATTTGGAGGAAAAAATATGGGAAAGACATTAGAAATTAAGAATTTACATGCTGGTATTAAGAATAATGAAATACTTAAAGGTGTTACATTGTCGGTTGGTGCTGGTGAAACGCATGTGATAATGGGACCAAATGGTGCAGGGAAATCAACATTAGGTTGCTGCATAATGGGCAGCCCATCATATGAAGTGATGGGTGGTAGCATAACATTTGAAGGTGAGGACATAACAGAAGAAGAGACTGAAAAGAGAGCAAAAGCTGGGATATTTCTAACTTTTCAGAATCCAATTGAAATTCCTGGCATAACACTTGCTGATTTTATTAAGAGTGCGGTTGATGCTAAGAATGGTAGCAAATGCAGATATATGACATTTAGAAAAGAATTAGACAGTAATATGGATAAATTAAGTATGGATAGGGCATATGCTGATAGGGATTTAAATGTTGGGTTTTCAGGTGGAGAAAAAAAGAAGGCAGAAATATTACAAATGCTTATGTTATCGCCGAAGTTGGCAATTTTAGATGAAACTGATTCAGGACTTGATATAGATGCTGTTAAGGTGGTTTCCGATGGGGTTAAGGCATTTCATGAAAATAATGATGGGGCTCTTATAATAATTACTCATAGTACTAGAATACTTGAAGCATTAAAGGTTGATGCTGTTCATATATTAGTGGATGGAAAGATTGTTAAAAGCGGTGATGAATCGCTTATTAACGAGATAAACAGTGAAGGTTTTGAGAAGTATTTGTAGTTGAAAAATATTAGTTTATATTGAATAAGTAGTGGTGGAGATTATGGAAGTTATAGATAAGGTTAGAGAAACTGAAAATAATTACGATAATAAAAGAATAAATGATATTAATGAAAGTAAAGAAAACGTAATTATAAGTGATAAAGAAAGCTGTAAGAAAGAAAAAACTTATGTAGAAGATATAGATAGAAGCCTTTATGACTTTAAAATAAAGGATATGGATGTATATCAGGTTAATGAAGGACTTAATAAGGAAATAGTTGAGGAAATTTCGAAAGAAAAAAATGATCCAGATTGGATGAAAACCTTAAGGCTTAAGTCGTTAGATATATACAATAACATGGAAATGTCTAACTGGGGACCGCCGATAGATGGTTTAAATATGGAAAATATAGTTACTTATATTAGACCTAAGGATGTAAAAATGAGTGCGGACTGGGAAGATGTGCCAGAGGATATAAAGTATACATTTGAAAGGCTTGGAATACCTCAGGCTGAAAGAGAATCCCTAGCAGGCGTAGGTGCTCAGTATGATTCAGAACTTGTTTATCATAACGTTAAGGAAGAAGTTGCTAAACAGGGTGTAATTTATACGGATATAGAATCGGCGCTTTATGGGCCTTACAAAGACATGATTAAGGAAAGGTTTATGAAGTTAATACCTCCGTCAGATCATAAATTTGCTGCACTTCACGGAGCTGTATGGTCAGGTGGAAGTTTTGTTTATGTACCTAAGGGTGTGAAGGTTGAAATTCCCTTGCAATCCTATTTTAGATTAAATGCTCCTGGAGCAGGTCAGTTTGAACATACTCTTATTATAGTGGATGAGGGAGCTGATTTGCATTTTATTGAGGGGTGTTCAGCACCTAAATATAATGTTGCTAATCTTCATGCAGGTGCAGTTGAATTATTTGTTGGAAAGAATGCTAGACTTCGTTATTCCACAATCGAGAATTGGTCTAAAAATATGTATAACCTAAATACAAAGCGAGCAATTGTTGAAGAAGGTGGAGTTATGGAGTGGGTATCAGGATCGTTTGGATCTCATACTTCCTATCTTTATCCCATGACCATTTTAAAAGGTGATAATTCAAGAGTTGAATTTACTGGAATAACGTTCGCTGGTGAGGGGCAGAATTTGGATACTGGACTTAAGGTTGTTCATAGCGGAAAGAATACTGTTTCAGCGGTAAAAACAAAGTCCATTTCTAAAAGTGGAGGTATTAATACTTTTAGAAGTGCGGTGGTTATAAATGAAACAGCTAAGGGAGCAAAGTCGTCAGTTGATTGTGCGTCCCTTATGCTTGATGATATTTCAAGAAGTGATACGATTCCGGTTATGCAGGTTAAATGCGATGACGTTGATATAGGACACGAAGCTAAAATCGGTAGAATATCGGATGATGCAATATTTTATTTGATGAGCAGAGGTATAGCAGAAGAGGAAGCTAGAGCCATGATTGTCAGTGGATTTGCTGATAATGTTTCTAAGGAACTTCCACTTGAATATGCAATTGAAATGAATAATCTTATTAGACTTGAGATGATTGGAAGTATAGGATAGGGGGATTAGATGGAATTTGTAATAAATGAATTGCCAGTTAAGACATGGAATTGGCTTGATGTTAACGAAAAGAAAGTAAATATGAGCGATGCGTATGATGAGTTAGAGCCTTTATTTATTCGAGCAAATGAAAGTGAAACTAAAACTTTTAATGCTACATTTGATTTTGAAAATGAAGTTAGTAGTGAATGCGGAATAAGGAAAAATATTAAACTGGAAGTGGACAATAATGCTTCGCTTATGGTGGTTTTTGAGTATAAGGGATGTGTATTTAATGCATTTGAAGAATTGAGATTTAGTGTTTCTGATAGTGCAAAACTTACAGTTGTACAGATCTTTGATTTTGATGATAAAGGTGAAGGCATATGTGTTTCGAAGATTGAAGGTGATGTTTCTAAAAACGGATCTTTTAATCTTTTACAGATTTGCAAAGGTGGCAGGGATGTTTCGATGGGTGTAAATGTGAATCTTCTTGGTGATGATAGTAGTGCATCGATTGATACCGGATACCTTGTTAGCGGAGCAAATGCTTTAGATATTAACTATGTTATTAGACATATGGGACAAAGAAGTGATTCTAAAATAAATGTAAGTGGTGTGCTTAGAGATAGAGCTAAAAAGACATTTAGAGGGACAATTGATTTTATTCGTGGTAGTAAGAATGCAACGGGGGATGAGAGAGAAGATGTTCTTTTAATGGATAGAGGTGTTCTTAATAACACAACTCCTCTTATATTATGCGGTGAGGAGAATGTAGAAGGAGCACATGGAGCTTCTATTGGTAAGATATCTGATGAAGCTATGTACTATTTTAATACACGTGGCATAAGGGAAGATGAAGTAAATGAAATAATGGCAAATTCAAGACTTAATGCGGTTATTAGCCGAATACCTGATGCAAAAGTCAGAGAAAAATATATGGGAAATAAATAAACACGAAGAGAAATAAAAGAGGATTTAAGAGTATTAATAATATAAAGGAAATAAAGAATTATGAAAGTAACAAATAATAATGAAATTGCGGATTTGTCGGAAAAGAAATTTTTTGATATAAACAAGGTACGTAGCGACTTTCCGTTTTTTGAAAAACATAAAAATCTTATTTATTTTGATAATGCGGCAACATCACAAAGGCCTAAGTGTGTGATTGATGCAATGAATGAATATGATTTTTTTCATAATGCAAATCCTTATAGAGGAATATATGATCTTTCAGTTGATGCAACAGAAAGGTATGAAAATGCAAGAAAGCAGGTGGCAAGTTTTATCGGAGCTGCTAGTACACAGGAAATTATATTTACAAGAAATACAACGGAATCTATAAATCTATTATCACATAGTTTGGGTGAGATCTGTGTAAATGAAGGTGATGAAATAATAATTAGCATTGTAGAACATCATAGTAATATGCTTCCTTGGAGAGCACTTGCTAAGCGTAAAAGTGCGAGGATAAAGTATTTAGAATGTAGTGATGAGGGTGAATTTCTTATAGATGATTATAAGAAACTTTTAAGTGATAAAACAAAAATTGTTGCATTAAGTGGTATGTCCAATGTTTTTGGTAGAGTAACAGATATAAAGGAATTCATAGAATTAGCTCATGAACATGGTGCATACTTTGTGCTTGATGCTGCTCAAAGTGCACTTCATACAATTAATGATGTTAAAGCTAATGATATAGATTTTATGTGCTTTTCTGGTCATAAGATGTTAGGTCCTATGGGGATTGGAGGCTTGTATGGAAGGGAAGAAATTCTTGATAGGATGCCACCGTTTTTATATGGTGGTGAAATGATTGAATATGTTTCAAGGGAAGATGTTAGTTTCGCTGCTCTTCCTAATAAGTTTGAGGCTGGAACGGTTAATGTATCAGGTGCTATTGGACTTGCAAAAGCAATTGAATACATTAATGATTTAGGACAGGAGAATATAATTGAAGCAGAAAAAAACTTATCTGACTATGCATTTGCTGAAATGAATAAAATACCACATATACAGATTATAGGTGGTAAGAAAGCAGAAGAACATAGAGGGATAATAAGTTTTTCTATAGACAATGTCCATTCTCACGATGTGGCGGCTATATGCGCAAGTGAAGGTATCGCAATACGAGCGGGACACCACTGCGCTGCGCCGTTGCATCAGCACCTTGGACTTAATTCAAGTAACAGGATTTCGCTTATGTTTTATAACACTAAGGAAGAGGTTGATAGGTGCATGGAGGTGCTTGCAAGGGTAAGAAGGTTGATGGGTTATAATGATTAGAATTAAGTATGTAAAAAATAGGGGATAATGATGGATAATAAAAATTTTTATAACAGAATTTTAACTGAACATAATATTTCACCATTTAATAAGGGGAAACTTACTAATCCAATGATGGTTAAGAGAGGAGTTAATCCTTCTTGCGGTGATGATTTGACAATTGAACTTAATGTTGATGATGGAGGGATTATTAAGGAGTGCGCATATACTGGTGATGGATGCGCCATATCACAGGCTAGTTGCGATATTATGATTGATCTTGTTGTTGGAAAAAGTGTGGACGAAGCATTAAGATTAAAAGAGATTTTCCTTAGGATGATTAAGGAAGAGATAAATGAAGAGGAAGAGGATGAGCTAGGGGAAGCGATTGCATTTGCTGATGTGGCTCATATGCCCGCTAGGGTTAAGTGCGCAGTACTTGGATGGAGAACATTAGAAGAAATACTTAAATAGATAAAAGCTCAAACAAAAAAGTTTGGGCTTTTTGTTTATAAAGACAGGGATAAATTCTTTGGAGCAAGTTTAATTATATTTAAGTATAGTGTAAAGATTTTGTCAGTTAAATAAAAAAATGAGAAAGGTCCTCTTTTTGGTATAATGGTTTTGACGAAAAAATCATACAAAGGAGGATCTTTCTCATGGATATTGTAACATTATTAGATGA
>Ga0247609_10002356_pt1 | contig 20178 bp, 27 predicted proteins | sample 172DNAGHGlowgp2_FD_193487 | JGI IMG/M metagenome (GOLD analysis project Ga0247609, IMG submission 193487) | Sheep rumen microbial communities from Palmerston North, Manawatu-Wanganui, New Zealand - 1728 DNA GHGlow gp2 | ecosystem: Host-associated > Mammals > Digestive system > Stomach > Rumen ...
TCAGCTATCTATAAATCTGGGCCTGCTTTCATCTGGCCAAATATATCACGCTTAGATCTCAAAAGTTTCTTCCTAAAAATAAGATTTTTTAGCTTAGAATATGTCTCATCGTCCAATTTATCATATCTAGGATAGCCTCCTTCCACGATACCAGGTAACGAATAAATAGCTTGAATTTGACTGTTTATATCGTCTAATCTTTTCTTAGTAAGAGTGGATACTTTTGCCCACGCGTCATAGTATTGACGTATCTTCTTTCTATGACAATGGTCAGCCAACCATCTATTTCTTTCTAAGTTCCAGTACTATCTCTTAGTTACTTTCTCGATATTACCTTCATCGTTTTTCCAATCGATGAGATCTTCATCTTCTGGAGCAACTCTGTTTGTAGGTCTTAATTTGAGGGTCTTATTTAATTCCTGTAAAAATGCATCGTAATCCTTATAGAAAGCTCCATAGTTGTGTTTTCTTACAATATAACCAGTTGTTCTACCGTTCTAATCTAATTCATACAACTGCAGAGCACTTTCTCCGTACTTAAGATTTTTTTGAAGCTTAACCAACTTCTGTATAACAGGCTCCATATCAAGCTCAGCTTTTCTATTAGCTTCTGTTACCATATTTGATATAGCTCTCAAACCGTTATCTCTTGTAGCGTCTGCAGAACCAAGATATCTCTAGAACCAACTTGTGTCGTAATCTATTTTATGAAGCTTATCCAAATAATCTGGCATATCTTCATCACCAACTCTATTTGCTAATTCCGACAAATCTCTCTTTAAGTTTTTATCAAGAATTCTATCTGTCAAAGTTTTACCTTCTTCTGCAATTATTATAGCATCAGAAACCTAATCTATCAGTTTATTAATATCTTCAGGTCCAATTTTATCGGCTTCGGATTCGGCAATAAAGTTCCATCCTTCTATAAGCTCAGCAACATCGTCTTTATCTCTAAGTATTTCTCTAATATCCTTCATTAATTGAGAATACATTTCAAAATTAGAGTGTCTTTGATAGATATATTCATCGTTAGACACATCTTCCATTTGTCTAAGATTTCTAATATCTTCCAATATCTAAGGAACAATCTGTTGAAGAGACATTGTTATTGCAAGATATTTAGATGCTGACTCAGAATTAAACATGTGAATCTGAGATATCAACGCTTGTGATTGATTTACTTTTACAGAAGAATCAATCTGGGCGTTCGTTATTGCCAACAATCTTGTTTTAAGCATTTTGGCAATATCCTTATATGAAGCAGCCTTATTGTTATAATTTCCATTCGGGTCTACATAAGGTATCTCAAAATGATTCTTTTCAAAATTATCTAGTTTGAATAAGAAATCACGCTCTTTTATAACAAGATTTTCTACAGAAGATATATTTGGATCTTGATCGACCATTTCTTTTATTGCAGATTCTATATCATTGTCCGACATATTGTCCACAATAGGCTTGTTATAGATATAATCATATACGGCATTCTGATATTCTTGTAGCTGTTCTGACTTACTCTATATTAAATCCTTATTTACAAAAAATTTGCCGATCGCATTTACTATATCTCTGAAAGCTTTTCTTAGTATATTATTGTCTGACTTTTGTGCCTTGTGGTACAAAAAATTTCTGGCGTTTTTGTCAGACATAAACACTGCAACAAACTCCTTCTCTGAGTTCAATACATAGTAACCATCTTCTATGATATTTCTATTATATTTACTTGCTGGAAGTAGTTTGCTAAACGTAGAATATACTTTCGAATTAATTCTATTTAATTCTTTTGCGGCTTCTGTTGTAGGGTTATTTATTGCATCTACAGTAAGAGCATGAATCATTTCGTGCATCACTAATGTAGCAACGAATTTATTAGATACTTGTGGAATTATATCTGGATCTATGGCAATTACAGAATTACCATTTTCATCTGTATATGTAGTAGCCAATACTAGCTCAGGAAGACTTATCAGACGCACTGGAATGTTATGATACTTCAACACTTCAGCTAGCCTTTTTTGCCGCCCATCAAATGCACTTATTTTAAGAAGCCTGTCAAATATTTCTGAGCTCTGTACAGACTCATTATTAATAAGACGATCTGCAATAGAACCAAACGTAGACTGTACTCCAGCTCTAGCTAATTCAGGAGAGTATTTTAATTTCGTTTCTTTAATCTCTCCTTCCATTCGATACATATTTAGATCATTTGGATTGAATGTACCAAGATTCTCTACGTGTTTTATTTGGTTTGACTACACAGCTAAATATACTTCACTGCGTTCACCAGAATCAAATCTATTCCACACTTCTTCTGTATATTCATAATCGTCCAAAATACCATCTCCCCAATCTGATACGTCTTTATATATTTGACCATCTGTTTCTGGCTAAATATCTATTTCTACGTCACGAATGTTTTTATGTTCTCCGTTTATAATCGAAGGGTTTTTTAAATTTAAATATACAGCATAATCGTATATAGATGCATATGTTCCTGCAACTAAATTAGATCCAAAATAAAACGCTTTGTTATCTTCATTAGTATTAGCTCCTCTATTAGAAGTATGTCCATGTTCAAATTCTTCAAATTTATTGCTTGAACTATGCCATACAACCAAAGGCTCTCCGTTCTCGTCTACTACTTTAGAAACCTAAGAGAAGTCTTTCTTTATAAATCCAGTACCTTCGTATTCTTTAACTTCTTCGGATTCTGGATTGTCTTTGTACTACAATACACCCTTCTCACCAGGAGAAAATCTTGGATCTCTAGATAATCTTTTTAGTGCGGCTACAGTACCTCTTGTCCCATAATAGCCTTCACCAGACTTAGGGAATAATATTTCACCTCCTGCTGGCAATTCGTTGTACAAAGCGTTGAATAACAACTATTTATCTTCGTCTGTTATTTTTCCCGGAATATGATCTCCATCCCAAATACGAATGTGCACATAATATTTATTATTTCCTTGCGGTTCCAATACCAATTGTCGAGGATTTTCTTTTGTATGCGAAGGTAAAGATAACTTTATTTTGCCATCTTCTGTTTCAGTTCTCTCGATTCCATCTGTATACAATTCTCCCATTGTACCAGTCCAGTCTCCGAACCAATTAAAGAATTCGTAAGTATATACCTTCTTTTTTGCAATAAGGGCTTGTTTTCTATCTCCAAAGTATTCTAATAAAGTATTAAATAGCTTAGAATCGGCCCCATTAGGGGCCTTATCTAAACTATATCCTTTATTCTTGTCCCATAGATAGTAAGCCGTGTCTTCTCCAAACAAATCAACAAGTTCGTCGAATTCCTTTTTTATGTCTGGATTACTTAAAAGTGGACAAAATAAATTCATAATTATTCTTTACATTTTTCTTTAACTTTCTTTCCTTCTTCAGCTTCGACACTTGCTTCGTTAGCTGCTTTCTCTATCTTAACCTGTTCTGTTACATCTACTTGACCTCCAGATCTAAGCTTAGACAAACCTTTCTTCTTAGGAGTAGGTTCGCTCTATTCTTGTATCTCTGGTAAAGCGTTACTTACTTCTTCTATAGCATTCTCAACGACTTCGTCAGCCTTCTCTTTAATAGATGCAGCACCGTCTCCAATTTCTTGAACAGTCTCTATTTGTTCTTGTTGTTCAGATCCCAACTGTATTGTGTCGCCAGATATATTAGATAAGAACTCCATTCTTTGCTGATAATTTTTAAAATCTTCAGCAGAAATAAGAGCGTTTGCCATACCATACACCATTTGAGTAACATATCCTCTTGTGGCATTCAAAGCTGAAACAGACAAGTCTGACATATCAGAAGTGTAAACAGTGTTTACTTTATAACCTTCGGCAATAATACCAGCAAGTAAATCATCAATAAACTCTGTTATCTGCATAGATTTAAATTCTCTTTCCGCAGATCTTGTTACATTTTCTGTAATAGCCTATTCTTGATATGCCAAGTCTTCATCAGATATCTCAGGATTATTATCTATAAATTCATCAAGTTGTGACTTTATCTTATCCTTTATATATTTATCCAACTTAGCTTTAGTAGGAGTAAATTCTACATCGCTTCCGTGTATATAAATATATATTCCTGACTTCTTATCTTTTATTTTATTTGGAAGATCGTTTAATATATCTTGTACTTTTGTAGAAGGACTAATTCCAACACTATTAGACTCGTTTTGTTTACCAAATTCTATATCTAATAGATTTTTATTAGATTTAGCATACTTATCAGGATCTGGCTTTACGGTCATAGTTACACTATTATCGTCATTGCGCATATCCATAGACTATGCCTTTTCCTTAAACCACTCAGTGTTAGTAGGCGTCATAAACATAGGAATGAACTCCTGATCATATACGGCGCTTATTTCAGGATACGTTTTAAGATGATTTGCAACAGCTTTTCTAAGTTCAAATGGACTATAGTTTGCTGAAACTTTATTTTCATCAAACATAGACGGAACATCAAAATCGCAGAAGAATTCGAACTGATGATTAGCACCTTGGTGAGTACCAGCTTTTCCTACGGCCATATAAATATTCCAGTCTGTAGTCTTATTTCCAGTATCTGTTTTCTTTACAAGATGTCCTACTCGTTTGTACAACATCTGACCTTTTCCTTTTCTTATTTTAAACAATGCAGAATTTGCACTAGTTGTGATAATCACACCAGCAAATGATTTCTTAGACACATTGTCATAAATGTTAACATCTCTAAGTTCTCCACTATCTTTAGATAAGTTTCGTTTCTGCTCCGGCCATTCTTTATATTCACTTACAATAGCGTCGTCGTACCAATAGTTTCTAGATATTATATCGAGGTATTTAGCTGCAATTCCATACTAATCCTCGTTAAATATTCCAGACTTTCTAGGAGATATTGCATCTATGATATTCTTAACATCTCCGTTAAGAGCTTTTCTCATAGACAGATCATATTGTACTCTGAATTCTGGTGGAACAAGATCGAAGAATGAATTCACAGTGTTAGTGTCGTATGTAGAATAGTATGCGTAGAAAGCAACATCTCTTGCCAACATACGTACATTTCTGTTAGGATGAGTCAGTAACTGATAGAATGAAGACATCAGTACATCTTTCTTATCCATATCAGTATTCATCTGAGATTCATTCAGCATTATTCTTCCTATTGGGAATTTATCTGTAGCAGGTTGTGGATTCAAATACAATAACATATCGTTGATTATATTACCGTCTTCAACCAAACCTTGTGCCGCATCGGACTCTGGATTTTCCAATATATACTTCTGCAATTCACTAAGTCTCGTTACTATAGATTTCTAAGATTCATCTCCGAATACAAGTTGTTTAAACTTATTTCTAACTGCGTTTTTATTTCCTCCCATAGTAAAATCTATCATACCCCAACTATTATCTAAGTTGAGTTTTCTCATAATATATTTTATAGGAGATGTCATTGCAGATTTAAATCCAATTTGCGTGTTTTGAGGAACAACATATTTAGATCTTTCTTTTCTATAAATCTTAGGACCATAATACATGAGGACATCAAACCTCATCATATCGTCTATTCCTTGAGCAACACTTTGAATTATCTTATCATCAAAAATAGGAGTAAATGCTTGTCTCTTCTTACTATAGAACTTTTCTTCGTTGCCTTTCTTAATATATCCTTGTTCCGTATATGTAGTAGAGCCAGAAATTAATCCGCATACACTCTTGAATATTTGATCGAACGGCTGTGTAGCAGTAAACGTTTGATGACTAAGTATTTCTCTTGTCAACTTTGTAGCTGTATACAGCTTCTTATCCAAGAATGTTTTGCTGAAATAATATCTCAATGCAAAAGTCTTATCTTCTTCGTTTTTGGTTTCTTTTCCTTTAATATAGAAGGAGTCATAGTTACCGTATTTAAACAAATTATATTTATTTACGAAGTTAATCTGAGATGCAATATTATTTCCGAACTTTTCTGTATCTACTTGCGAAACGTTAACTAAATCTGACAACAAATTAGCGTATTTGGAAATCTCTTGGAACGCTTTAATTACTCCTATCTGATATATTATAGAAGTCATTCTCAAGTAAGGATCTCTTGATGTATAATTTGCAATCTGCTTCTTTGCATATTCAGAATCAAATATCAAAGATTTGTCAAATTCGAACTTGTTTTTTTCTTTGTCTTTTTTAGATTTAGAATCAATGTCATTAGCAATATCATTTATCTTAGCGTTTATCTCAGCTCTTTGTTCTTTCGTCAATGTGTCAGAATAATATTCATTAAGCTGAATCAACATATTCAAATGTTCTTTCAACAGTTGAATTCTTATATTATTCTTTCTATTATCAAAGATACTAGATTGCTTTTGATAACCATCTATATTCTTTCCATATATTCCGCCACCATTGTTAACACGAGCAGAATATAGTTTCAATATAGGCTGAGCCAAGAATGTAAATGTACTAATACCCTTACCTGCTCTAATGAGGAAGTTTGCGTGACTATAAGTAAGTTTATTTACATTTAACGCAAATACATACGGATCTTTAGCTACGTCCACGTGAGCGTTGACCATAGCAGACAACCAGTCTGCAATATAGTTTCTATCTTCTCCCTGTATGGCATCAAGATCACCAAACTTATAGTCTTTTACTTCATCGCCGTAATACATACACAGATGAGTAAATTGAGTAAGTGACAAGTTTGTAATATTGAGCGCGAATGGACCAATTCCATCTTTACCAGTACTGAACTCCTGTTTCTTTAAAGACTAGTATGCAGGAGATAATTCATACATTCCAGTAGCGTACGACGTGTTGCTCTTTCTCACGTATGGAAGTACGGCATCATGAATTTTGTTAGTCAATACGTCAATAGATGCGTGCGCATTTGCGTAGTTTCTAGTATCTCTTATTATATCTATATAATTAAGAAGAAGTCTATTACCAATAGCACCCATTATTTGATCTGCTGACATTTGTTGTTTTTGTTCCCACAAATCAAGCAGTTCAAACACATCAACATTATCGTCACTAATTCCTCGTTTTGCAATTTCATCTTCAGCCTGATCTAATGCAATGTCTGGTCTAGTTGTTCTTGGCATTATTCCTCGTACAAACGAATCCATTTGGTCATCGTTAATTGTATCAAGTATACCATTACTATATGACAATGTAGCTAAGAAAAGTTTATCAATATCGAAGTCAGAACCTGTCTGCGCTGTAAACTCTCTTGGAACAACAATCAAGTCTCCACTCTATTCTGGAATAATGTCAGCTACCTGGAATACAAACATAGAAGACATACCCTGTGTAGGAATACGATATCCAACTCCAAACGGCTTAGCGTTATCTCCTATGATGTTGTTATCTAACAACCATTCTCTCATATGCTCTGTAGAATCTTGGAATTCTTCTGGAACAACAGCCTTAAAGAAGTTAGCACTAAGGAATACCTACATAGCACCTTCTTTAGTTTCATATTGTAACTCTTTTCCTCCGTTGAGTGCTGGGTATCTCCATCCTTCGTCTTGAATATCATTTTTATCAATAGAAACTCCATTGAGACCAAACATAGATTGCTGAATGGCAGTACCACCCTTAGTGTTGATCTTTACAACCTCACTATTTACTGCTTTCGATACGCTATTCTCAAATACTTTTCTAGACATCAAAGATGCAACAACACCTCCGTTATCAAGAATTTCTTCTGCAGAATGTCCGAGTCCATTATTCTTTGCGATAAGTTGTACAAGTTTCTGTACGGCTTTATTTCTAAGTTTGTTATTATCGTCAAAGTATAAATTACGAACCTTTCTAGCACCTATCGTAGTCAACGCATTTATGCATCGCATAATATCTGCCTTGATGTCACTACCGGTTCTATGCTCTCTACCCTTCTGTTTTGTACCATACATCGCATTATCTATGATATTAGAGAATGCAATCTTAAACATCTGTGTACCAATAGCTCTAGAATGAGATTCATGTTCCTTTGTATTAAGCTGTTTTCTTAATGCCATTAGACTTTGAACACTAACGCCAAGCGCATCTTTATCTGCAATTTCGGTAACTTCTCCAGTAGAATAGTCTATGTGTTTGTCGGACTTTTTATTTAATCCTTCTCTAAGAGTATCTAACGATGTAGCCTTGTTTTTATATGGACTATATGCATTCTTGACAGCACCTACTTTAACTGCTGATTTGAAAGAAATCATATCGAGTTCGTTTCCTTCCATATGCATTCTATTGTACAGCTCTCTTCCAACAGAGCTTCCTGCCATATACTTAAACAGTGGGAATATAGCCATCTTGTTGTATACAGGAATGTTTTGGAATTTTCCTTCTGCGAACTCTCTACTATCATTATCAAAATATGTCATCTTCAGAACATATGCCTCAAACTTTTGCACAATCTTATATTTCTCTGGGTCAGACATCCAACTAGAGTCTCCCATCAATATCTGATATGCTCGTTCATCGCTATAACCAGTCTTATCTCGTTTTATAGTCCATTCACCGAGACCTATTCTTATCTTTCTATACAACTCTGGTCTGATGATTGCTTGAGCATCTGCTACAGTAATGTCTTTATAAGGCTTTATCTGTTGTTTAAGAGTCTTTCTCAATTGAACACGATCTTCAGCACTTATCTGATTATATAACTTCTAGTATACACCATCTACGTTATATATCATGTCGATACCGCGTTCGAAGGTGAGCGACACTGATTTTCCCTTCTTGTCTTTATAAGATTTAAGGAATTTATCAAAGAATAATGGTTTCTCTGATCTAATATAATTTACAAGAAGTTGCTTCTTAAATTTATCTTTGATTCCATTCTTTATATTAAGGAACAGAGATGCTGCAGATATATCCTCAATATTGAGGTTTGTATATCTGTCAGTATTAAGAGTGTCATCGTTCAGTGCAGCAAGTTCTCTTTCGTTGTATTGCAAACGCATTTCACTACCAGGAGAAAGACCTGCTCCCAAACGTTTTGTTTTATCAGAGTCCTTTTCATTAAGATTAGATACTGCAATTGTTTGAGTAATAGTAACACCTTCTCCAAGAGATGTTGTATACGTCACATCTTTGGTACTAAACGCCCCGTTTATATCTTTATACTTATAATAAGCAGGATCTCCCATAAATACCTTCTCTATCTCTATGATAGAAGTGGCATAGTTTGCTACATGGTTGGCAACAAGAGAATACAATGCGTCAGCGTCATAATCATCATTCAGTTTACTATACGGAGTATACTTTCCGTTTATGAGCTCGGCTTTTTGCAGTCTATCTCCATATCTCTGTAGCAATTGAGACGGTATACCTTGAGGTTTATATCTGCGAGTATTAGGATCAAAATATACAAGTTTTAAACTCTCGTCTGTAGCTAATCTATACAACTCTTCGTCAGTCTGGCGTATCAACTTATTATTTATAAGATTCAACAATTCTTCAGAAGGCTGACCATATACAGTATATTGATCTTTAAGATGTTTTATGTACGATCTGATTAATTCAAATCCATCTAATTCAAGCTTTCCGTCGTCGAGAGCAGCAATGTTGCCGATTCCGATGTTATTATAAGGACTGTCTTCACTCTTAGATTCATCGCTACTTATACCAGCTTCAATCATTCTCTGCAGTTGGAATAAGTATTCCAGATGTTGATTCAAGTTATCTCCTTGTTCGAGTGGTATGAGATCATAGAAATATCTAAATTTACCTCCATTTCCACCCCACATCAACCTACCATTCTTAACAGAACCATGGTAATTTTCAAGAGATTTATTAGGATTATTTACTACATAGCTTACGTTTGCCCTACTATAATACTGTTCGAGTTCATCGAGCTCGTCCAAGAAATAATCTGCAAATCTAGACAGAGTGTTATTTGAGAAACGGCGCATTGCTTTTCCTTTTGCAATGGTGTTGGCAGTAGCCATGTCATAAATCAAATTTCTCTGCTCCAAAGTAGCTTCGTTTTGATACCAATCCTCCATTCTTTGACGATACCTCAACATCTCCATCTTAGCGTTTTTGTCAGTACGCTTGAACGAATCACCAATCAGAATGTCTAACTCTAGCGGAGATTCTACTGCCGTAGAATATACTCTGAATATAGCATTATCAAGTTCTTCTATCTCAGGACCTACAAGCATCGCGTCGTGAGATGTTCTCAAGTTTCTACATGCTATTGAATACCATGTTTTCTTATCTGCCATTGTAGGGAATACAAGCTGACTGACTTCGTCCTTGTTGTAATCTGGATCTTGGTCAAGCATTATCATCTTTGCAAGGTAGTCCTCCATTGGAGTTATCTCAAAGTAATCACCTCCAAGCTATCTATTTGCATCTTTAAGTCCTACAAATACATTAAGCTTTATCTGATTTGCAGTAGGAACGTTCTTTCTAAACTCTTTGGCGACCTATAACAAATGAGATCTTCTAGCATATGGAGATCTAGATAATACAGTAGCAAGATTTCCAGCAGTAGTATTTAAATCTCTAACTCTATCCGTAATAAAGTTATTTTGATTTATTGGGTACGCCATAGATCCATTCGGAAGTCGTACAGAAAACTCTTGTGAGGTTGGATGTATAGCATTCATTGCTAGAGCCATCTTAGAAATATCAGAAGTTTCTTTAAATCCTTCAAATATCTGAGACAACTCTTTCTTAATAGATCTTCCTCTTCGCGTTTCAGTATCAAATGTATCCTTTCCTGAACTATCTACTATCATCTTTGCTATAAACTTGATGTTTCCAGGAGCAGCGTCGTTAAGGATTGCATCCAGTATTTTTATTCTTCCTTCTGTTGTGCTTGTATTTACACTTGGATCGTAGTTATCTATGAAATAATTAAGAGTTTGCTGATCGAAAGGAATTCCTATGTAGTTATATAAATCAAGTAACTCTTTCTATAATTTATTTAAGTTAGATTCTACCTTAGCTACTACTTTTTGGTCTCTTGCATAATGTCCTCTTAAAGCAACCATATCCATTAATTCGCTTATGCTGGACATCTTATCTTTTACTGCTTTCGCGAACGTTGGACTTACTATATTTTTTCCATCCTTATATTGGATCATTCCCATCGTAAGAGCTCTCTTCGACCATCGCCTTGGAATGTTTCTCACAGCTCTAAGTGTATTAGAACTCTGCAATCTCCATATTCTATCTCTATCTGCTACAGTATCGCTTTCTCTAGGAAGCATAGATACGTCTATAGACGACCCTAATTGTGCAAGAAGTATGTCGTTACCTTTCTTGCGAGTTCTGTCTTCGAGTTGCAGATACGAAACAATATTGTTTGCTGCAGTAATAGACGAATATATCTGACTCTTTAATTCTGTATCATCGTCAATCTGTTCAAGTTTCTTATTGACAGCGTACATGAACGGATCGTTTGCAGCCTGCTGTTTTACTATACCACGAATAGAATTAGAATCGTAGTCTCCAGTCTTTGGATCAATCTTATCGTAAGATGTGCATTGCCACAATGTTTCTGACAATCTATTCCAAGCTTCTCCAAACTTAACGTATTTCACAGTAGCTCCGAATATATTATCATATACAGGAACGAACGACTTTCTTCCGTTTTTCTTTGTTACAGTTTTATACTGTTGTATACTACGTAAGAACAGTTTTGCTCTAAAGCCTGCAGAATCCTTCTTAGATATGGTAAGCTGGAAAGTATCGTAGTCATTATCGCTACGCTCTTCCTTCTCGTAAGCCTCGTCGTTCTCATCCTCACCTGTATCAACACCTTCGCTTATTCCAGGGAATTTCTTAAATCTAGGAACGAGTCCATATTCTTGGAATACATTCAACATTATTCTTCTGAATGCTTGTGGGTTGTTGTAAACGTCCATCAAAACACCTCTAGAATAATCGTCCATTTCGTCTGCGAGATATTTAATCTACTTCAGAGAACGTTCAAAATTTTTACCGCCGATATTCTGTATCTTTTCTACAGTATCTGCTTTAAATTCGTCAAACAAATAATTTACCAAAGAATAACATGTGTCGTAGAACTCATGATAAGATTCGATGCTATTCATGTTTTCGAGAACAGCGTTATTTACACTTGGAATATACGCATCACTGAGCGCTCTTCCGGTAGGCCATCTTTTCATGAATTCTCTTGCAGATTGCTGATCTAGCCTTGCTGAACGATATCCGCCTCTGCTTATCTCTTTATATACCGCTCTATACAAACTCTTACGTCTAGAAAGCAATACGAAATCTAATACATTATTGTACCATCTACGAATCTTACCTTTAACAGAATTGTCTTGCTGCATCAACATCCACCTACGGAAATCTTCGGCCATTTCTTCCTCGATATCTCCTTTTAAGGTTGTGTTTGCATCAAATCCTTTTGCTCTTGCGAAATCTTTATATATTGCGTTTCGTTCTAGCTTGTTATGTAAAAGCAGGTTAACGTAGTGCCAAGCTTCGTGATATTCAACACCCGCGCCAGACTGAGAGGAAAGCATTATGTTTCCTACAATCTCGTTGTATATGGTATCAAGACTAGCAATCGTAAGACCGTATACAGGATCGTTTTCAAAACTTCTCATTACGCCGTTTGTAACGATGATGTTTGTGTCATCTATACCAAGCGTCTTATTGAGCCATTTTTTTGCCGATTCTATATCTACAATACCGGAACCTCTTACCTTAGAGAATACACCTGTAGCACCCTTCATCTTCTTTACTGAATTTTGTCCAGCAAGAGATAATTGTCCGTGCTGATCTTTATATATCTTCAGTACAGCAAGTGCTTCTCCATCTGCAAATGTTTCTATAAGAGTGTCTATTCTCTTCTCGATATTATCTTTTGATATATTTGTTCCGTTTTTCTTATTGAGATATTCTATCGCCTAATCTAGCTTATATAAAATTCTTTGACGAGCTCTATCTTCTCTACCTTCTTCGTAGTCTTCCAAATCTTCACTGCTTTCTACATCTAATACATATACGTCTTGTAGACCGCCGTGTTCTCTTGAAGCTGGAGATTCATTTGCTTCTAGGATTGTGTCTTTAAGGCTTGGCTCAAAGAATTTAGATGTGATTGCAGATCCAATTCGTTCTTGGATTCGCTTCTATTTTTCTACATCGTCTTGGTTTACGCCAAGGCTGGCTATTTCACTTAATTCTTTAGCTCCAGCTTCTGCTATACTTGGAACGGGTTCCTCTGGCTGAGACTTCTTTATCTCATCCAACTCTTCTTTTGCTTGAGACCTTCCTTCAATTCCTCTTGCAAATACAAAAGGATCCCTCATACCTTGACTGCTTATATCGGTCTGCAATCTTCCGGTGTGAATCATCCACGAAGCGAGTAACAAAGAATTTTCCTATCCCCTTGTTCTTATAGGTCTTCCAGAATCATCTACATCAAAGAAATCCTATTTATTGAATGACAACTGGTCTACTCCAAACAATTTGAATACACTATTTTCTTCACTTGGATTTGCATTCCAGTGACGCTTTAAAGCATTCACTATGTCTACGAGTTCTGGATCATTTAAACGAGCATTCATTAGTGTATCGTCAGTGTTCCAGTGCATTTGACTAGCAATTGCTCTAATAACAGTCTTTCTGTTTTCTATAGATTCTTCTGAATCAGTAAACAGATCGTCTGCGGTATATGATCTCAGTTGATATCCATCCTCATTTGGTATTGCAATCAATAGGGTTTTCTTATTGCCGGTAGTATCATCATTTCTTACAGTTATCTGTTTTGCTGATAATGCGTTAAACAAAGCTTTCTCCGACAATGATTTTTTAAGTATTGTCTCTTCTCCAGTGTGTATGAATAAATCTGCAAGTTTACTTGCTATAGAAGTATCTCCACCTGGGAACATTTTAGGATTCAATTGATTGGTTCCTCCCATCAAAAGATATAGTATAACTTCCGCGGTGCTTGGTGCATAACCATTATTATCAATTAACTCTCCGGTATTAGGATCAATACACAGAACAAGATTGTCATTAACGTTTCCTATAAAACTAGTAGTTTTTTTACCATCTACAGTTCTCGTCTGGGTATTTAACTTCTACTCCATGAGCATTATTGGAACAAGAGATCCTCCAACGCCTTTCAATATTGCATATATCTTACCAGACAATCCTCGTCCGTTTAGACGTCCACTGGAAATATTTCTTATTAAATTTCTTATTGGATACTTTCTGTTCTCTCGTCTAGCTTGACTACTTGCTCTATATCCAAGTCCTAAACCAAGGGTCACTTCTCCGTTCGATATCTGCTCATCAAGTTTTTCAATATCAGAGCTCATTCCAAATGGGTTTCCATCGAAATTTACATGTTTCCTTGCTGGAACATCTTCTCCAAATTCATTTTGTTGAGTGTCGTTATCAATTCTACCATTACTTATTGTGGTAGTATTAGGGTCTGGCTTAATGTCTCTTCTTACTTCGCTTGGAATAACGTGTACGCCGTCTACTACAGCACAATACGCATCTATTATCTGATTTCTAAATTCACGTAGAGCGTTTATTTGAGCATCTATCTGTTCTTCTGTTAGCGGACGAACATCTTTTCGTCCAAGTTCTCTTCTTGCTCTATCTTTTATTTGCTTAGCATTAGTAAGCCAGTGATTATAGATTGCATCGTATTGTTCATTAGTATGATTTCTGCGCCTTTTTGGTGGATTTTGATACCAGTCCATAGCAGCTTTGTGGAACGCACTCCAATCTCTCTCAAATTCTTCTTGAGAATCATATTTATCATAAGAAGGTTCTATATTTCCAGTTTCATTCTGGTATGCCATTCTTACAAATGACTCTATCTTTTCCTGTAAAGCAGATCTATACAGCGCTTTTCGTTCCTCTTCAGTCTTTGCTTCGGAGAAGTCCACATTTGTTCGAATAGTTTCAAGTCTATCTCTAAGTTCTTGCTCCTTATTTATTTGATATGTTCTACCATCTGCACCCTAACTTGTATATACACCAAGTTCTCTGAGCGCACAAACGTACGAAGCCTTCAATTCATCGTCCTCAACAACCATGGCAACCGTAAATCCATCTTCTGGAACAACAGCGCCTTGTGCTACAAGCGATTGTGATACAACATAATATTTATTGCACTTCTAGAACCATCCTGGACGAACAAGATTTTTAGCAAATTCTCTACCACTCTTTATAGGATATTTAAGTTTAATATCCTTTCCATCGACCTTAAGACTGATAAGTTCGTCTTTTCCGGTCTCCGGATCAACCTTTGGATTTGGTTGATAGAAAAATACAGAACTTGTATAGTCAAACGCCTCGTCGGAACCTTGAATATCGTTTATACCATCCACGGGACTTTTTGGCAATACAAGACTAAATACACCTCCGTTGTCTATAGAATCCAGTATTCCCATTTCAGCTAAGAAGGCTTCTTGTCTTCCAATATCCATAGGAACACCGTCTTTATACATCACGCCGTCTATATAGTCCAATGTAGATACATTGTTATCAAGATCTTCATCCATTACTACGAAGTTCTATCCTGGCTATGATGCGGCCTCTTCGACTAAATCTTGTTCTTCTTGTTTCTGTTGTGGAGATTTAGTTTCTGAAGACATTAATTTATTCTCTACTTCTGGAGTAGCTTCGCCAGAGTTAGAAGTAAGCAATAACTCGTCTACTTTGGCTTGAATTTCTGCTTGCTCTTCTTCAGCATTATTTTCTTCAGGATCTGGGCCATCTTCGTATTCTTCGTCTTCTATTTGTTCTGGTTCTGTTCCTATTGGAGAATCTGGAGCTTGCTGATGGTCATTACCTTGTTCTATAGCTTGATCTTCAGATGAATTTTCTCTTACAACACCACCTTCTTCTACCGGTTGTTCTGGTTCAGGTTGGGGGTTGCTTTGATCTTGTGGTTCCGTTGTTGGAACTTGCGGTTCTGGTACGGATTGGTTTTCAACAGGTTGTTCGATAGCAGGTTGTGTAGCTGGAACAATTGGTTGCTCAGGTGCCTCCGGCATACTGTTTTCTTGTTCAGCTTGAGTATCTTCCGCAGCCTATTGACGGTCTTTCTTCATCTTTTCTATACGACTAAGAATAAGATCTTCTTGTCTTTGGTTACTGTGCTCGTATTGTTCCGATAATCTTTTTTCAGCCGCCAACGCACTTTCACTAATCTCTGATGCAGATTGTTGAGCCTGCTATTTATTACTATCAATTTTTACTTCAGTCTCTACATCAACTTGCTGACCTCTTCTAAGAATTGATTTTGCGGCGCTTTCTACTCTCTGTTGTGATTCAACATCGCCGTCTTGAGCCTTTTCTACATCATCATTTGTTATAGGCTCTTCTTCCTTCAGTCTATGAGTAATTCTATCTCTTCGTTGAATTTCGTTATTCAACCTATCCTCAATGAGTTTTTCAAACGCTTGTTTCTAAAGGGCCTTCTTGTCTACTTCATCTGCTTCGTCGTTTATATGCTCCTCCATTTCCGATTTAGATGCAATAGACGAGATTAGACGTTCGTATTCATTTGCTACTTCTTGCAAAGGAGACTCTGCAGTTTCGCTTCCGTATATAGATTTATTCAACGATAACGGGTTTGCTGCGCCAAACATGTAGGCATTTGCGAGCTTTCTCTACACTTCATACAAAGCTTTATTTATAATAAGTCTGTCTGTGTATAGATTTATATCGTCTTGGTTATCAAATTCATAATCCAAGTTGCCGAGCATATTGTCGATGTCTTCTATCTTAGTCTATCCGCTTTTTCCATTGACTATTTTAAGAAGCTCCTTTTGCATTTCCTGCTCTTGACTCTCTATAGCAGATACAATACCTTTTATATTGTCACTATTTATATCAAGACCTGTTATTTTTCGTATAGCTTCTTGTACTTTTTCTTGTTTTGAAAACATTGCTTTCAATGCCCTTGCTCTATTTAGCATTTGATACACATTATATAGGTTTATTTTAGACTGCATGTATTGTGCCTTGTCTACGCCTTCTTGTGTATCAGGAGCAATTTTACTAACAACTTGATCTATATATTCTTGTTTGTTTGATTCGTCCTTGAAGAAATTATTTACTTTATGCCACGAAATATTTTCGTCATCAAATAAAGAGGCGTCTTCTCCCTCTTCAATCATTTTATTTTTTGCAAACGCTGAAGCTTCTTTATCGTTTGCCAGTTTTGCACTACTCATAGCATTATACTTATTTCTAGTATCTTGCTTTAGTTGTTCAGCTTCAGTTGTTGCATTTTCATTTCCAGACTTTAAATCTTGCTGATAAACCTGGAACAATCTATTTAAATCTAATAGTACACTTTTGAGTTTTGGATTGTCCTCAAGAATCTTATCTTTATCCGCATCTGCAATAGAATCATCCATTATGTTGTTTGTGAGCATATCGTTATGCGTCAACTCTTGAATAAGATTCTTACTTGCGTCGTCGATAAGCTCTTGTGTCATCTGCGGATCAGCTATCGCGATTGCGGCTTGTTGTGCGAGTATTCTATGTTCAGGACCGTACTTTTTAAATCCGTGTTTTTCAATAAACTCCTCTATATGTGGATTCTTAAATGCATTATATGTAGCATACATGAGTTGTATATCTCTGTCTATAAACTCATCTGATACAAGTTCGTCTTTGAATCCAGTCATTCCGTTGCCCTTTAAATCATTAAGGGCTGTTGCTAATCTTTGAGGAGTTACTCCTGTTTTATGGAATGCATCGAAGAACATACCGGCATGGGCTTGGTCTTCTAATTTTCCATAATTATCTCCAATTATCTTATTGATAGCCCAGTCTGCTTTTAACTGTCCTGCGAGATTCCTTATATTATTCTCATCACTTGGTACAAAGTTTGTAGTAGCGTGGTGTGCCATTGGGAAGAACATTGCGACCATTCCACCGATGTTCATCGCTTTTCTTATCTGGTCACTAGCGTTGTCAGGGTCTCCTGTATTTATGCCAAGATAGTCTCCCAAAGCCTGACTAGTAATCATTATATCGTCGAGTACGTCTGGAATATTAAACATACTGCTAGTATGGTTATATCCATCATACTCTCCTCTCTGATATCGCTGTTGTAGTAAGTGCTGAACACCTTCTTCTGCACCTTCTATGAACATGGTAGGAGCAAGTTTTTTAATATCAGGTGTAGCCCATTTTGTAATATGCTACAAAGCCAATCCTGCTCGTGGCATATCCTTTTGAATGAGCTTCCTACTTGCAGACGAAATCAAATTTCCAAACAAAGCTCTTGCGTGCGGTTCTACCTTATCGTACATAGTCTTTCCATATATGTCAACAGGCATGTTTATGAAATTAGCACGCTTTGCTGCAGCATAATCTGCTTTAAGATTTGACCCTACGCTCTTTAATTTTTGCACAATACCTTTTGCTTCATCGCTACTTCTAAGACCAACTCTCATCCACGCAGGTCCATTGTTTACAAAAGAATTACCTACAGCTCTCAATACGTTTCCACCATAACTCATATATGGAAATGTTTGCAGGTAATCTGTATAAGCGAGAGCATTGTTATTGTTAATTAGTTTTTGAATGCCTTTTCGCGACTGTTTTTTTGCCGCTTCAAATGCTTCGTCTCCAGTTGGAATATTATAAGCAAGAGCAAGGCTTATTACTTTTTGCAAGTCCAATCCTTCAATATTCATGTTGTTTTGTTTCGCCCAATCATGAATGTTTGTCAGAACTTTTGCAAAATCTGCGTTATTTTTCTGAGCATCTGTCATGGTTCTAGATGAAATAGCATCCATCTCTTCCATCATAGTCTCATCAATTCGCATATTTTTTGCAATCTGAACGCCAGCAGCAACGTCAGCAGACAAGATCGCACCTTTTATTGCTTCTGCTGTCTTATTTGCCTGATACAACTGTTCTGCAGCTGTAGCAGCCTTTGCGCCACCAATTCCGTTTTGAATTATCTTCTGAGCAGCAGCTTTCTTGTTTCCTACAGCAACTGCTGGAATAATATTCATCATCCATCTAGACAACCTATCTACTCCACCAGCAAGAGCCATTCCCTCTACCATAGATAACGAGGAACCTAACTCTGGTATAGCATACGCGAGTCCAGTAAGACTAAATTCTCCTGCTAATTCCTGCTGTCTCTTTGCGTACGTTGGGTCTATTCTTCTTGGATCAAACAACATGTTTCCGTTAAGAGCAACGTCCATGTGTGCTTTTTGTGCATCTGCGGCCTCTTGGTAGGATTCTTTTATGTATTTATCCCATTCATTTATTTTGCCGTTATGTCTTGAAAATTGGCCTTCGACGTTTGCATATTCTCTACCTCTGAACAATCTGTCTACGAGTGGATTATCGTCTCTTACTGTTCTTAATACGTCTTTTGTAAGATCATCACTATAGCCAGACCCTGGCATTAGTTTTGACGCTCCATATACTGCCATATTAAACATGTTTGCACCGTATCCAAGAACATCAGATACAACGTTTCCAATACCGTTTAATATACCAGATACACCTCCAAGATTTTTTGTATTTGTTGTGTTTCTAGCAGAACTATCTTTGGTAAGGAACATAGATCCAGCCAAAGCATCGTCCTTTATACCCATTTTATCGTAGTTATACATCAGGTCTAGTATAACATTACTTTGTCTTCCAGCTGGGCTTTTAAAATATTTTTCATGAGCAGCTAATGACTCATCTATCTGTCCAAGAGCTTGCTCTAGATTGGGTATACTTGGATCATTTGGAGAATAATTTTTTAAATAATCTACCCTCTCTTTAATTTTGGCATATTTTTGAGACAAATCTTTGTAACTTTTTACTAAATCAAGATCGTCTTTTTGATCATTTAAATGTAACAACTGTTCCTCATCTTCTCCTTGCCAAGATTCGTATACTCGTTTAAGAAGCTGTCGATATGTATCCGCAACAAAGCCTGGGACGGACTTTATTCCGTCCCATGTTTTGTCGATAATTCCTTCATTTTCCTCGGATACTTCAGGAATGTAGGTACCTCCAGGAGACCCTGCACGATCTATTTGATATGCATCCGTACCGAAATATCCTAAGCCACCGCCGAGATACGGACTTGCCTCAGCTTCAGTGTTGGACGAGATTATATTCTGTATATTATTAAATCTCTTTGAATCCTACGAACTATTGCTAGGCATTTTACCTCTTGTAGATAATTTTTTTATTCTTTTCATATTACTTC
>Ga0247609_10002359_pt1 | contig 20164 bp, 23 predicted proteins | sample 172DNAGHGlowgp2_FD_193487 | JGI IMG/M metagenome (GOLD analysis project Ga0247609, IMG submission 193487) | Sheep rumen microbial communities from Palmerston North, Manawatu-Wanganui, New Zealand - 1728 DNA GHGlow gp2 | ecosystem: Host-associated > Mammals > Digestive system > Stomach > Rumen ...
TTAAGATTTCTTTTATGCATTTCTAATCGATTGCCATGAATATGAGCAATAATAGTATGCTTCTTTGAAAATAAAGAAGCATAGATACTTGCTCGATAATCATGGGCATGGATTATATCTGGTTTAAAAGTTTTAATAGCTTTTTTTATTTCTTTATAAGACATTTTGTTTAATGCTATATAACCTATTTCTTTTTCTTTTAAAATGTTTTTTATTTCACCGATTGGTGAACAATAAACATTTTCATATTCTTTATCTAATTTCTTTATAATGGTGCAAGCAACGTTTTCGGCACCAGAGAAAGAATTAGATGATAGTAGATGTAATACTTTCATAAGTCACCTACTTTAGTTTATAGATCTTTTTATAGTCTTTTAAGATATTTTCTATATAATACTTTTTAGCTTTTTCTTTATTGTTCTTAGATATTATTTTTCTTAGATGAGGATTATCTTTTAGATATCTTACTTTTTCGATAAATTCTTCTTTGGTATTAACCATAAAACCATTTTCTAAAGAGACCATATCTGATACACCACGACATTTAAGCGCTATAACTGGTAAACCAGTTATATATGCTTCCATGATATGAACTGGTAAACCTTCTCTTACACTAGAAGATACTGATAGATCTGATATACGTAATAATTTAGGTATATCTTCTCTATACCCTAAGAATTTTATATATTTAGTAAGTTTCTTTTCTTTTACAAGTTTATGAAAATAACCATTTACTTCATCTTCTCCTGGAAGTAATAGTTTTATTTTTTTATCTTTTTTTATTAGCTCTTCCATAGCATCGATTAAGAATCCTTGATTCTTATCGAATGCTACACGAGCTGGAAAGATTAAAACAAAGTCATCTTCTTTTAGTCCTAGAGATGTTTTTAGTTCTTTCTTTTCTTTTTTAGTCATTTTAAAGTTAAACCTAGTTTCATCTATTCCAACACCAGCTACATATTCAATGTCTTTGCATCTCTTTTTGAATTTCTTTTTAGCTATACTATAGTCTTCTTTATTCATAGTAATTAAAGTATCAGTATATTTAGCCATTAGTTTTTCAGCATTATAATATATTAACCAATTCTTTTTAGGAGCACCATTATAGAAATGAAAACCATGAGCAGTATAAATAACTCTAGTATGATATTTTTTTCTTGATTTACGTGCTGCTAATCTAGTTAGAATAGAGACGATTGGATTATGACAATGAATTATGTCAAAGTGTTCTTTGTTAATTAGTTTTTTTAGTTGTTTATAAGCTTTAATATTATTTAAAGAAAAAGGATTTCGATCAAATGGTACTGTATATTTAATATCAGTATATGGTATTAGTCCTTCATTATTTGTTGATACATATACTTGATATCCTTTTTCTTTAAATAGTTTTAAATAAGGGATTTGGAATTGTAATAAGAATACATCCATAGTTGCAGTAAATAATACTTTTTTCATGTTTTACCTATCCTTTTCTATAATCCCCTTTTAAATTCAATACTATATTTATTTTATGATATATATTATTAAATGTCAAAGTATATTTTGATATTTAACAGAAATAAAAAAGTCTTACTATTTAGTATGACTATTTTTATTATCAATATAGAATTCTTTATACCACTCAGCAAACTTTCTTAAACCTTCTCTTAATGTTGTATGAGGTTTAAAACCAAAGTCTCTTTCTAAAGCACTAGTATCTGCATATGTTGTTGGTACATCACCAGGTTGCATTGGAACTAATTCTTTATGAGCTTCAAAGTCATAATCTTCTAGTAATGAAAAATTTTACTTATTATGTAATTTCTACTTTTTTATATTAGATTATTTCGCTTTTGCGTACATATTATACATTTATAAAAAAATATTTATGTTGTTTTACTCTTGCTAAATATGATTTTGAAGAATACATTATCGTGTTTTATTAAAAAATATATAATTGCCGTTGTAGTATACAATATAAAACCTATAGCGATTTCTAATAATAAACTAATTATAGAAATACTTAATACACAATCAATCTTTATTACTATGAAAGACATAACAATTCCCAAGAATAGAAACGGGATAATTGATTTAATGTATTTTCTATGATCAAGTTTTGCCCTGGTAACAAAAATACTAATCATAAAAGTTAGTATTTCCGAAAAAAGTGTGCCTATTGCTATACCAGAACTATTATATTTTTTCACAAATATATAGTTTAAAATTAGATTGCAAAAGGCCCCAACAACCATTATGGTAGTGTATACTTTATCTTTTTTATGTGGCATTAAATATTGTGTTCTAATAATATTATTGTATGTTGAAAAAGGTATTGTTAAAGCTAAGACTCTTATTAAATATCCGCTTTGAAGAAAATCTTTTCCCCAAAATATTGTAGCAAATTTAGGTGATACAGCAAACATCCCAAAGCATATTCCCATTGCTAACAATTCTAGATATTTAAATGAATACTCATTGTACTTTTCTTCTAAATCTTTATCTTTCTTTGAATCCAAAGATGCTAACCTTGATAGCATTATCGTGCTAAAAGAAAAAATAACAGTCAAAGGGATATTAATTACCTTATCCGCATTTTCATAGTAACCAACATGACTTTTTGTACTAAATATTCCAAGCATTATTTTGTCCATATAGTGAAATAAGCTGAATGCAAAAACAGGAATGAACAATAGAAACAAAGGTTTAAAATGCTTGATAATGTCAGCTTTTTTAACACTAATTATTTGAGTATATTTTGGTAAGTATATCCACAATAATAATTGAGAGATTACAAAACTCATTGACATAATTAATGTGTATAGCGATAAATCATTTCTTCCTTTAACCAAAAGTAAAATCAAAACTAGTGTGGTTGTTTTTATTAATGAGTTGCTGACTGATGGTATTTTAAAATTTTCAATCCCGTAATAGAACCAGCTTATATCTAAAAGAGATGAAATAATATTAAGTGTTTGGATAATTAAAATAAACTTAAAATCTACTTTAGAAAACAACAAAAAAATTGTAAACAAGAAAATAGAAACACACGATATAATAATATGAGCAAATAATATTTCGCTAAATTTTTCAGATAATTCTAATTTGTCTTTTTTAACTTTTGCAATCTCTCTAGTTCCATAGAATCTAATACCTAACATGCAAAAAATTTGAAAATAATAAACAATAGAATATGAAAGAGAATATACTCCTAAATTTTCAACGCCTAAAACTCGAGATATATATGGCGATGTGATTAAAGGAATTATTATTATTAATATTTCATTGATAGATTGATAAATAAAATTTTTTTTGATTGTATTCCTTTTCATTTTATTTCTTCCTCTTATCAGCTATATCTGTTGCGTTAACGATATTTTTTTTGGATCCATTGTGGCTTACAATTCTAGCTGGTACACCCGCGAGAGTAACGTTGCTTTCGCCAAAAGAATCTATAACAACAGCTCCTGCTCCTATTGCTACATTGTCACCTATTTCTATATCACCAATTATTTTGGCTCCTGATCCAATAAAACAATTATTGCCTATTCTAGGTGATTTTGAAGAGCCGTTAGTAGCACCGATAGTTACTCCTTCATGAATTCTACAATTATTACCTACAACGGCTTGAGGGTTAACCACTATTGTTCCATAATGAGCAATACTTAAACCTGGTCCAAAAACATTGGGCTCAAGCTTTATTGTTAATTTATTACTCATATTAAGAAACATTATTTTGTAATAAATCATGAGCGGATAATAAATCTTTGCTTTTTTGTTTAAATAGTATTCATATTTTCTTAAAATAATTTCATATTTCCATATTACATCTACAAAAGGTCTCGGAAATTTCCTTTTTATTGGGATTCTAAGAGAAATCTTATCGCATAACAAATAATACTTTAAGTCTTTTTTACTTAAAATCATACCTTTACCTCCTTTTTGTTAGTTATATTTTCTTTTAAGTAGAATTTTATTAAAAATGTAGGAATTAATATGAAAATAATAAATGGTCTAAACACAGAGAAGAAGCTGCTTCTAACACACGATTTAAGTAAAATACCAATAAACAAAATAGAAAAATAATTATCAACAAATCTTAAACTCTTGTATTTTTCGTCTATTATTGAAATAATTTTCCCCCAAAAATAGAAAATTATAAATCCAAAATACCCGAAATTATAGTAAGCTTCAGCTACAGGTGTACAACCAAACCCAAAGTTAAAGCCGAGTGTTTCCCTAATCACGTTTGAGATATTACCATATTCATAGGCAGGATGAACACTCCAAAAATTCAAATTTGGTATTAATTCTGTAAGTGATATCACATAAGAAAAACCTTTGGAAAACTGTAATTTTGCTGGTATGAGCTTTGTGAATTCAATTAATGACATTAGATTCCAACCTGCATCTCCTACAAAGTCGACGACAAAATTATTTGATTTATATGATGAAATGTTTTCCCCTGATCTAACTATGTTAATAACTCTCATAAATGCCATAAGTGCAATTCCAATTATACAATATATAATTATTTTTTTTACTGGGATTTTTGAATTCTTATACCTTATAAATATAAAAGCCAATAGGAATAATATTATACTGGTTCTTTGCCCTAATGATAATTCAAATGCAAAATACACCAAACAAATAAATATCAAGAAAATCTTTTTTAACAAATAATTATTTTTGTTAAACTCATCTTTTTTACCCCACACAAATAATAACGTCAAAATACCTACTGGGAAAAAAGAAGATAATTTACTAAAAATCGAACTGATTCCATACAAAACCAAATCATACTGGGCATCATACCCATATATGGATATAATGTGATAAGAGCTCTTCCAGTTCAAAAAATACGGAACAAAAAAAATGATAGTAAAAGCCATGCCTAATACAACTATCTTGTTATAAGTGTTTCTTTGATTTATCGTTATAATTTCACGTGATTGTTTATCTTCATTTTTCTTTTCTATACACACAATAAAATGTAAAAATGTTACACATAATAAAGAAAAAATCAAGCCATTACATATTTCCCACGATGTGTATCTGCTATTATACCATATTTTTAAATCTCTAAATCCTGCTGACAAATTAAAAGCCCACAGAAACACTTGACCACACGTACAAATAAAAAGCATAACAAAAAAAGCATAGTACGGTGATAGTAGTCTTTTATTAATTGATTTCCATGATACCGTTATATAAATAAACAATAGAATAGCAATTATAGATATAAACTGTATATTGTTTATTAATGAAAGTGATTTTTTATTAACAGTATTAGAGATACATAGCAATACTATATTTATTATTATTATTATAGAATTAATAATTGAATAATTGATTTTTTTACTATTCATTTGGACCTCCAATACTATATAAATTATAGATTAAATTAATATTATTTGAAATATCAAAATTGTTTTGTTGTATTTTTTCTTTTATTTTTTTTGTGTCACTTTCTCTTGAATATTCTTTATTAACGATATAGTCAGCCCATAAATCGATAGATAGAGGCAAAAACTTAACAAGTCCTATTTTACAATCTATCTCATCTGTAATTCTATCTGACAAAACAGATGGCAATCCAGCACACTGTGTTTCAACCCCAACTACTGGTAGGCCTTCATAAAGTGAAGGTAAAATAAATAAATCACATGTTCTAAAATAGTCATTTACGTTTGGTATATTACCTAGAAATTTCAAAGAATTTATACCAAGTTTTTTGGCATTACTTTTCGTCGTTTCAAGCAATTCACCATCGCCTATTAAATACATACTAAAGTTTATATTTCTTCTTTCCAATTCCTTAGCTAACGCAAGTATAAAACCGTGATTTTTTACTTCGATAAATCTTCCAACATGACATATATTTAATACTTCCGAATTAATATCTAATTTATCTTTTAGCTTTAACATGCTAGCTGAATCAATTGGTAGGAATCGATTAATATCTATTCCATTTGGAATTATTGTAAATTCCATTTTCCCAAACATCGCTTTTCCTGCATCCTTACCACAGGCACATCTATTAGTGGAAAACAATATATTCAATATTTTTCCCAAAAGCACTTTTGCTTTGTTTTTTCCAAACTTAGTACTATGACTGTGACAAATCCTGTTTTTTATTTTGCAATACTTGGCTGCGCATAGACTTATCCATGACATAACATTTAGATTTGCATGGACAGCAATATAAGGTCCATTTTCTTTCATTACTTTAATGTGTTGTTTTATAGAAGCAATAATGCCAATTTTTTTTGGACTTTCAATGTAAAAAATTTTGCCACCCAGTTTTAAAACCTCATCCTCATAGCCATTGTTGCAATGCTCTCTAACTATAAAGTCAAACTGTACCTTGGTTTTGTCTATGTTTCTATATATATTCATAATTGTTGTTTCAGCACCTGCTCTACTTAGTGAACCAAGTATTTGCAAAACTCTTTGCATAAAAAACATCTCCTTTATTGCTTACATATTTTACTCAATTCTTTGTAAAAATTTCCTCTTGTCAATGTAAGAATTGACTTGCGATATTTTAAAGATTTCTTATAGTTTCTTAGTGATATTGTTTCAACTTCGTTCCAATTATTAATTAGGTAAATGATCTTTTCAGTGTAACCATTAACATCATTATAATCAACGAGGAATTCATCATCTAGAAGTTCTGGTATGCCATCAACAGGACTAGATATGCATGGCAACCCTACCGCCATAGCTTCAATTATCGTCCTAGGCAGTCCTTCAGATTCAGTTGGAAACACCAATAAGTCAGACTCAATTAAATGTTTCATCATCAAATCTTTATCGTTAATCAATCCAGTAAAAGTAACATATTTGTTGATTCCTAGATCTTTAACCAAATTCATAAACTCTTCTTTTTTCTTACCGTCACCTATAAATTCTATATGTACTTTATATCCATTATCAATCAATTGCTTTCCTACGTTTATTAGTACTTTTTGACCTTTTCTATAAGTATCCATATATCCTACATGAATAATTTTCAGAGGTTTTGGAACGTTTCTTGGATCAAAAATTTTTTTATTGAAATATTTATCATCTAAATCAATTGTGGAATAGAAAGATGTAATATAATTTTTCGATTCTCCATATTTTATTGCCATACACGGATATTTGCTTTGTAATATTCTTTCAGTTACGTATGATACCGCATTTGCTTTTAAGCAAACTCTTTTTGCCCATGTGTCAACTATCGTGTTCATTATCTTAGATTTAACTCCAGTACCTTCAAACATTTTGTCTGCAGATATCATAACTTCGAGTGCCAATCTTTTTTTGCCTTTTAAAACTAAATCATATGATAAAAAAGCCAAATGTGTTGGAAATCTATATAAAACGCAATCTACTTGTTGTATTTCTTTCTTTATGATTTTTCTTATTTTTCTTCTGTTTTTAATCATTTGAACCGGTCCGTAAATGTCCGGTAATCCAACAAATTTCACTTTTTCGCCACTGACTTTTAATTTCCCATTTCCGTTTGAAATTTTTTTACATCGTCCGCATAAAACTATCTCTTTAAAAGATACTAAATATCTCTTTAAAAACTCGTAGTCAACGACTCTATCAGACCATACGACTAAATTATCATCTATATAAAAATGTGTTTCTAATATTAGTAATAATCTCATATAATCCCTACTTTTTATTTTGACTTTCGTGCCACTCTTCATACTGTTTATCAAATACTTTTTTTTCATCCGAGTCGTTCGACCATGGACCTCCAACAATATAATTTTCATATATTTTATAATCCACATTAAAAATAGTATTTTCCATATTACTACAATTAATTACCGCTGTATATATTTTAGAATCGTTAAAATATGTTTCAACATAATTATACACTTGTTTCATTGAATTCCCCGTATCTACAGCATCATCTACTATTAAAATATTTTTTGATTTTTTATATTTTTTCCAGATTTCATCGTCTATCGAAATGTTTCTTTCTATTTTTTGAGCATGGACATTTGATTTTAATTCAAATGTCCTTAATATTTTTTTTATTGACTTTGGTAATTTAGTTAAAAGCTTTTTGATTTTTTCTTTAATTTTATTGCCAGATCTTGTAGCATTTATCTCAATTAAAGGGCAAGAAAAATACTCTGATATATACTTGCCCATAAGGAACCCACCTTTCGCAATGAATATTACTAAATCTATTTGTTTATCTTCGGATACCTTCTTAGCTAAATCTTTACATATTTTTTTTGAACTTTCGATTGATAATTCTATGTATTTCACTCCAGTTTCCTCCTAAAACCATTTTTAATAACTTAACAATTTTTGTAAATGTGTGTGAAATTCTAATGCAGTCTTTTTTTACGAAAATTGCGTTTTTAATTTCTTCTACAATATTGTCTTTAGTTACATTCTTTTTTGTATAAATAACATTTCGCCCCAACTCAAAAAAAGTATGTGCATCACTTCCAATTATTGGATTAATTCCATATTTTATTTGAATTGCTTCTTGTTTTAAAGAATACTCGTTTTCTATATTTCTCCCATTATGAATTTCAATAAAATCAATTCTATCTTTATTATCTTTAATTACCTCTTCTTTAAGGACTGTTTTATATCTTTTTTCATCAAAAGGATGAGGTACATAAACTATTCCGTTTTGGCTTTTGATTTTCTCTATTGTTTCCTCTGGCGACATGTTGGGCTCAATTTTTTCTTTTAAAAACAACCCTATTATTTCACCTTTATTTGTTAATATTTCTTCTCCTACTACTACATCTATATTATGTTTTTTTAACTTTTTTTTATATTTTATTGCATTCTTTATCTCGTTATGGTCAGTAATAGCTAAACCGTCTATTCTTTTTAATTTACATAATAATAAAATAAAGGGATATGTTAGTATACTATCTTTCGATGCAATAGTATGAACATGGAATTCATATTTATGATTCATTTTTATCTCCTTTTTTTTTAAGATAGAATTCTTTATACCACTCAGCAAACTTTCTTAAACCTTCTCTTAATGTTGTATGAGGTTTAAAACCAAAGTCTCTTTCTAAAGCACTAGTATCTGCATATGTTGTTGGTACATCACCAGGTTGCATTGGAACTAATTCTTTATGAGCTTCAAAGTCATAATCTTTAGGTAATACACCGGCTCTAATTAATTCTTCTTGTAGAATTTGTACGAAATCAAGCAAGTTTTCTGGATTAGAGTTACCAATGTTATAAACAGCATATGGTGGATTTGGTAATCCATCTTCTCCTTTAGATTTTTCAGGAGCTTTATTCATTACTCTAATAATACCTTCTACAATATCATCTACATAAGTAAAGTCTCTTTTACAATTACCATAATTAAAGATTTGGATCTTTTCACCTTTTATTAGTTTATTAGTAAATCCAAAGTAAGCCATATCTGGTCTTCCAGCTGGACCATAAACTGTAAAGAATCTTAATCCAGTAGATGGTATATCATATAGCTTAGAATAGCAATGAGCTAGTAGTTCATCACTCTTTTTAGTAGCAGCATATAAAGATACTGGATTATCTACTTTATCATCTGTTGAGAATGGTACTTTTTTATTACCACCATAAACAGATGATGAAGAAGCATATACTAGATGTTCTACTGGATGATATCTACATGCTTCTAAAATATTATAGAAACCTATAATATTTGACTCTATGTAGATATCAGGATGATCTATAGAATATCTAACTCCTGCTTGAGCAGCTAGATTAACTACTATATCAAATTCATATTTCTTAAATGTTTTATCTACTAATTCTTTATCAGCTAAATTACCCTTAATAAAAGTAAAGTTTTTATATTTTTCTAGATTCTTTAATCTATATTCTTTTAATGATACATCATAATAATCATTAACTGAATCAAAACCTATTACTTGAGCATCTTTGCATTCGCTACAAATTCTATCGGATAGATAAGATCCTATAAAGCCAGCTGCCCCAGTAATTAGTATAGTTTTACCACTAAAACAAGTACTTTTCATAATTCACACACATTTCTATAGTAATCATTTTTTAATTACACCTTTTATAGCAACAAATATAATAACATTGTATAAAAAAAAGTCAAACTCATTATTACTATTTATCATTTTATTAATTATATCATATTTTTTGCTTTTTTCTCAGTATTATTTATAAAAGAAGACTATTTGTCTCCCTCTAAACTATCGTTTAAATATTTAACGACTGTAACATTTTTTGTTTTAAAAAAATACCATATATGGTATCTTATTTTGCTCCAGTTTTCATTATAACAGCTTTTACTGTTGCAAATAAACATTTTATATCTAGCATTATTGAACGATATTGAACATAGAAATATTCTAGAGCTAATCTGTCTTCATATGTTGTAGCTGATCTACCATGTGATGCCCACCATGAAGTAATACCTGGTTTTACCTTTTCATATATTTCATGATTTCCTTTATGATCATCTAATTCTCCTGGTACTAATGGACGTGGGCCGATTAGGCTCATCTCGTTTTTTAGTACGTTTATCATCTGAGGAAGTTCATCAAGACTGGTTTTTCTTAGGAACTTACCAGCTTTTGTTATTCTTGGATCGTTTTCAAATTTTTGATTTAATTTCCATTCTTTAGCATATTTTGGGTCTTTTAACATTTCTTCTAATCGTTCTTTGGCATCTGGTACCATTGTTCTAAATTTATATAGTTGGAATTCTTTTCCATCTTTTCCTACTCTAGTATGAGTATAGAAAATAGATTTGAAATCTCCAGTTAATATGTATGATATTTTTACTATTAAGATTATTGGTAATGTGCAAACTAATCCTAATAATGCACAAAAAATATCAAATACTCTTTTTGTTACTATATAAAATATACTTCTTTTAGCGTTGACTTTCTCCATATCTATTTTATCTTCTGTCAATGCAACGCCATTTATTCCTTCTAACATTGTTACACCTCTAATTGTTTTATGTTTATATCACTTAGATCTTTTAAGCAAAAAAATATTGCTAAAAAGCATCTCTAAACCACACTATTATTTCTTATTCTTCTAATAAATTATACTATATTTTAAAATTTTGTTCAATATTGAAGAATATGGTTTTTGAGCGAACAAGAAGATATTATATGCAAATTTATTTTGTTTGCAAGTTTTTCTTGATATTATAAATAATTATTATGAAGGTATAAAAAAAGAAGCTATTGCTTCTTTTATCTTACACAGTTACTTAATATCTTCGTATAGTATTCTTGTTCTTTTACTATTGTATCAATACCATGTTTATATTCTATATCATAAGGATTGGTTTCTGACATTTGTGATAGACATTTAAATGTAAACTCTTAGCATGGTGGTGCATAAATATCGTAACAACCAGTTTTAGAATCTATTATTGTATCTACTGGTTTAACTTGTTCTTTATTATATTCCAAGATTCCTTCACAGAAGCCATTTTGATTATATGGAATAATGTAATCTAGATCATGGTATTGTCTGAAATAGTTATTATTAAGACTACTATTTAAGAATGTATTCCATGTAGTTCCTTTAGAATAGTTATAGTATTGAATATTTTCTACTTTACCAGTTTCATAGTTGTAATCTCCAACACAGAATCTTGGTTGGTTATAAACTATTTGAATCTTTGCTTGTATCTTAATAGTAATTTTTTCTAAAGCATAAATTGATATTGGTAATGCAATAGCTACTGCTATTACTAGTACCATTAGATGGTCTAATTTATATTTGTTTAGTAATACTAAAAGTAAGGAAATAAATAATATAATAGCAGTAATTAGTATTATATATCCTGTTTTAGTATCAGGATTTACTTCTTGTTCTTCATTTGATAAGTTAATCGTCATTACATTATCATCGTTATAAACACCATTTTTAAATTCTGTTTCTGGTACTTCTTTGTTATAAGATACTGTGACATAGATATCTTTACTTTCGCTTGCTTTTAAGACACTGTTGTCTTCACCAACAAAAGAGAATTCATATTTTATATATTCTTTATCACTGAAAGCTTCTCCCATGTCGATTTCATAGTCTTTTTTAGTGTCATTTTGGATTGTTAGTTTGTATTTGGCAAACTCTCCCACTTCAGCAAGTTTCATGTCAATATCTAGCTGTAATCCTTCGTAATGAGGATTTTTTTCTACTTCTAGACCTTCTGTATTATCTACTAGTACAGCATCAGATATTTTTACTTCTGCTTTAGCTACAAAAGGTATCAATAGTAGAAATAATAGTGCTAATATTTTTTTCATATAATCCCTACTTTCTATAATTAGCAAACATCCCAATAGAATTTATAGCATCCTTGTTTTTTATTAACTATTTTATCTGTTAGCATAACTGGTCTTTCATTATACGTTAATACCAAGCCACAGACATTAGTTGGAGAAAGTGTTACCATTCCTTGTCCTCTTTCGTATTCACCTATACCGCTAGTATTATAGTCACTAGCTATAAATTCACTCCAAATGCTTCCTTTATTGAAAGGATATTCTTTTTTACTCCTAAGCACTGGATCTCCAGATGTAGCGGCATCATATTCTTCTATACACATTTGTGATGGAGCATATACTATTTGAATCTTTGCTTGGATTTTTATTGTAATCTTTTCTAAAGCAAAGATTGATATTGGTACAATTATAGCTGCCGCTATAATTAGTACCATCACTTTATCTAGTTTATGTTTACTTATTAATGTTACTACTAAAGATATAACAAGAAGAACTGATATTGCTAAGATTATATATCCTGTATTAGTACTAGGATTTACTTGTTGTTCTTCATTTGATAAGTTAATTGTCATTACATTATCATCATTATAGACACCATCTTTAAATTCTGTTTCTGGTACTTCTTTGTTATAAGATACTGTGACATAGATATCTTTACTTTCGCTTGCTTTTAAAACACTGTTGTCTTCACCAACAAAAGAGAATTCGTACTTTATGTATTCTTTATCACTAAACGCTTCTCCCATGTCGATTTCATAGTCTTTATTAGTGTCGTTTTCAATAGTTAGTTTGTATTTAGCAAACTCTCCTACTTCTGCTAATTTCATGTCAATATCAAGTTGTAGCCCTTCGTAATGAGGATTTTTCTCTACTTCTAGACCTTCTGTATTATCTACTAATACAGCTTCTTTAATTTTTACTTCTGCATTAACTATAAAGGGGATAAATAGTAAAAATATAAAAGATAAGTATTTTTTCATATAATCACCCTATTCTTACCCTAATTATATCTTATAGTGTAAGCAATATTAATACTTATAGTAGTTGGTATACAAAAATATGTAAATATAAAAAGAAGTATTTCTACTTCTTTTTATATGTATAAGTTCTACCTGTTTGATTAAAGTCATAGTTTGAGAATATTTCTTTTTCTGGTTCAATATCTCTTGTTAGGAGATTAGAACAAATTACAGTACCATCTCTAGATAACAATCTATCGATGTTTTCTTTAGCAATCTTTAATTTGTTTTTATCTCCTTTAGACCATTCTAAGATGTTTGAAATTAGAAGAATGTCATATGTTGTTCCTAGATCAAATGGTTTAAATAAATCTAGATGATGGAAGTTTAGAGGTTGTTCTATACAATCTTTTATTTCTTCTGGTGAAGAATATAATAATTTTTCTTGTGGTTGTTTATCTATATCAAAGAATAATCTACTTAGATTAGTATCTTCATAGACATGTCTTTTAAAGAATTGTAATGCTCTTAGTTCTTCTTCGGAAGTTGGTTTTACCATCTTTAATAGTTTATATAACCATCTATTGTTTTTTAAGATATCTGGATATAGTAAATTGGCATATTTAATAGTCCATACTCTTAAGTAATAGTAATAAAGAGTTAATCTATTATAGTCGAACGAATCTACTTCTCTTGCATCTAAAAGTCTTGCTGTAAAGACTTGATCAGAAGAAGCAAGGACTGAGAATACTTTTTTATCTGCAAAATCGACATCTAAGTAATCTACTAAGTTTTCATTAGCTTTATAGTATATTTTGTCATAACCATTTACTTGTTTATCCATACAGATAAGTCTAGAAACTAAATAGTCTTTAGTAAATTCATTTTTTTCCATAATAAAAACCCCCTTCTCATAAGATAATTATCTCATGAGTGAGGGTTTTTCGTCAAAATTTGCTATTTGCAATAATCTGCATAATAAACGCCTTCACTAGTTGATTTTATTTGATCTGTTAGATTATATCTAGTATAGCCAGCGTTAATTAAGCAATTGTTTGAAGCATCGTTAAACACATTGTTAGGAATACAGTTATTAGCATTTGCATGGAATGTCTTTAAACCATATTCTTCGTTGTATAAAAGAGTTTTTTGTTCTTCATTTAGAGAAGAATAATATGAACTATTTAGATATTCTTGCCATGTCATATCTTTTTTAAATTCTAAAACTTCAACGCCGCGGCCTTCACCACTTCCAAAACATCTATAAGCTAATGTAAATGTTTGTTTAGGTTCTGCTATTTCAATATTTGCAGCTATTTCAATAGTTAGTTTTTCCAAAGCAAATATTGAAATTGGTAATGCAACAGCTATTGCTATTACTAAGACCATTAGATGGTCTAGTTTATATTTATTAAAAATTATTAGTAATAATGATACAAAAAGAATAGATGCTGTTGCTAATATGTAATAACCAACTTTAGTATCTGGATTTTCTTGTTCATCATTATTAGATAAGTTAATTGCTACAGCTTTTGATTCAGTATATTTACCATCTTTAAAAGCTTCAGCTGGTACTTCATTTTCGTAAGAAACTGTTATAAATATTTCTCTTTCAGTTCCTGCTTTTAAAATAGAATCTTCTTTTTCATATTCTGTTAAGTATTTAATATAATCTCCTTCGCTAAAAGTTTCACCAGCTTCTATTTCGTAATCTTTTTTAGTATCATTTTTAACTACTAGTTTATATTTTACGAATTCTCCCTTATTAGCAAATTTAATATCAATGTTTAGTTTTAATCCTTCAAACTTAGGATTTGGATCTACTTCTAAATCTTTAGTTTGATCTACTATTTCCGCACTAGTTATTTTAACTTCGGCATTAACTATAAAGGGGATAAATAGTAAAAATATAAAAGATAATAGTTTTTTCATATAATCACCCTATTCTTACTTTAATTATAGCATTAGATTATAGTATACTTTAAATGTTATTAATTTTGATATACATTTAAATGTAAATAAAGAAGTACTCAGTTGTGAGTACTTCTTCTTTTTTGTAAGCTTTTTTGTCTTCTTTCTTCATAGTCTGGTCTTACAACCATTGTTTCTTCTGATGCTAATCTTAGTTCTTTTTGAATGAATGTTAAATGTCTTAGATTTATTTTATATATTTTATTATCATAGAATAAGAATTCAACATCTAGAAATCCTGGTAATGGAACAAATTCATATGGTCCTTGATAGTTATCTGTAAGTGCAGGAACATAGATTATTTTAGCATCTCTATTTTTAAATTTATGAGAATGTCCTCTAAAGACGATTGTACTATTTACTACTGTAGAACTATTCTTTAGTTCATGTGCTAAGGCAATAGTATCATTTTTTAGATGAACATAACATAAGCCATAACCTAATGATACTTGATCATATCTTCTATCTTCATAGTATCTTAGTGAATCAAATCCTTGTTCAACTAAACTTTTATAATCATGGTTACCACCAAGATTAAAGTAGATTAGTTTATCTTTATATGGTACATATTTTAAGTATTTTTTAGCTTGTTTAATAGGATCTTTAACTTTTAAATCTGGTTCTTGTTCTGGATAGTAATTATTGATAATATCTCCAGTATCAAAGATGGTATGAATATCATGATTAGTTGCATAATCAGCTACTGTAGCTAGTCTTTTTGGTTGTTCATAATGTCCACCGATATGGGGATCAGACATAATTATTGTATGGAAGGTAGAATCTTTAACATTTACTCTAACATTTTCTCTTGGTCTTAGATTAAGAGTTCTACCAGCCTTAATAGTAATATTACCATCATCAGAAAAACTCTTAGTATAGTTATATCCTAAGTCTCTAATAGTTTTTAGGGCTTCATTAAACTCTTGATTTGTTAGATTAAGTTCTTTTTGTACTTCATCTATTGTAAATCCTTCTGTTAGTAATGAAAGTATTATCTCTACATTACTATGCATCGTATCCCTCACATACTAACATGAAATGATATACTATTTCTTGTTTTTCATTTAAAACGTTTAAATAGATTTCAAAGTTAGTCATGTCTTTGGAAGGGTTTTCAATTATTTTATTGTTTTTATAGAATTTAGAATTAACTGTTACGTTATCTTTAGTTTTAAGTGTATAGTTGATTATTTGGGTGTTTTCTTCATAATCAGCACATTTAACAAATGCTGTATATGATCTTTTATCATCATCCAGGTTAAGTGTATTACCTAGGATAGTTACACTCTTTAGTGGTGCTTCATAAGCTTTTTTTACTTCTTCTTCACCTTTTTTGATAGTTAAATAAAAAGATAGTACTACTGCTATTATTAATACTATCATTGATATTATATTTAAAGCTTTTTTATTTGTCATCATAAACACCCCACTATATATCTAAATTATACAATAAAAAAACTAGTTTTGAAACTAGTAATATATTATATTTTCGTAATGGGTCCACATTCTAAGAATATAGATTTCTTTTTTCTTTTCATTAACTTTGTAAACAATTCTATGTTTAATATTAATTCTTCTTGAATATAATCCTTTATGATCGCCGATTAATTTTTCAAAAGAAGGTGGATATACGAATGGATCGTTAACCATAGCATTTAGAATATTATCTGTTTTTTCTTTCAAACCAGCTTTTTTTAAATTTTCAGCATCTTTTAATGCTTGCTTTGAAAGAATAATAGTATAATTATATTCCTTTTTCTGGGTCATATCTTTCTGCATTCTCCCAATCTTCTGTTTCTGCTATTTTAAGTAAATTCTCCCCATATCCAGGAATACTTTTTAAATACAACGTTTCTTGAATTCCATTCCATTCTTCTTCAGAAATCATTACAACATTTTTACCTTTGTTGTTAAGTATCGTTACTGGTTCATAGCCAGCACTAACTTCTTTTACCATATTGTAAAGGTCTTTTCTAGCATTAGTAATATTTACATAGTTCATAATATCACCTCTACGTACATTATAACGTACGTTTTTATGTACGTCAACAATTAGCCATAGAAAAACTAGTATTGCTACTAGTTTATTGTAACTGGTGATCCGTATGGGATTCGGACCCATGTATGTAACCTTGAGAGGGTTATGTGTTAAACCACTTCACCAACGGACCAGATACAAATAGATTATAACATAATTTTTTATTTGTACAATAAAAAAAGAGACCTTAGTCTCTTGTTTTACCAAATAGTCTTAGTAAATCTAAGAATAGATTTATAAAGTCAATGAATAATTGGAATGCACAATAGATACCTTTATTAGGTGTATCCATCATGAATGATTTATCTAAAGCTTTTTGAACATCATAAGCAATATATGCACAGAATAGTAATACTCCTGCAATACATAGAATCATATTAAGAGTATGGTTCATTACAAAGATGTTTATTACTTCTAATACTAAGATAGCAATAAGAGCCATAAATAGATATACTCCCCAACTAGTAAGATCTGTTTTAGTAAATCTACCAATAAGAGCAAAGACAGCAAAACAAATTGCTGTAGCTAGGAATACATACATTATTGATGTTAATGTATAAACAATAAATACTCCTGCTAAAGATAAACCAGTAAAGCAACAATAGAATATATATAATATTTTAGCTACTATTGGTGGTATTTTTCTAATTAATACTTGAAATAGTATTACAAATAGTAACATAGCAGCTACAAATATAAGGTAAGAATAACCGCCTAGAGAGCCAAATACGATTCTCATAACATTTTGGTTTAGTGTTGTTACAAATGCTGTTACAAAGGCTAATAATAGGCCTACAGATAGCCAGCCAAAGGCACTAGTTAAAACTTTCTTTTGTTCCATTATTTTCCCTCCTTTAGTTTATAAGCTTTTCTAATTAATTCTTTATTTTCTTCTAAGATATTATAGTTATCTAGTTCATTAACATTGATATATTGGATTTCATAATAATTATCTTCATTATTATGTTCTAGTTCTTCTCCTCCTAGAACAGGTTTACCATTTACTATTTCACAATAGTAAATGTAACCTAGAGCTTTATCGTCTCCTACTTTACCTAGATATTCTTTTATTTTTATATCAACATTATATTCTTCTTTTAGTTCTCTTATTACACATTCAGTAATGGTTTCTCCTTGGTCTTGACCACCACCAGGGATAGCATAGTATTCTTTGATACCATTTTCCGTTTTTCTACGTCTAAAAAGAAGGATGACTTTATCGTCATCAAATATTATTGCTCTTCCAGATATTCTAGGCATTTTCTTCACTTACTCCATATGCTCTAACTAGAGCTTCTAATGTTGATAAGTTCATAGGTCCAACATAAGCATATTCAACTTTTTTGTTTTTAATAATGATGTTTAATGGTATTTGATTTAATACATCATCTTGACCTATTAAATGTTTAATATCTAATAATGATTTTAATTCTTCTTCCTCATCTTTTTTTAGGTTATCTAATTCCAGATAATAAACTTTATTATGAGCTGAACCAATTGAATATTGTAATGTTGGTACATATTTAACTGTTGCTTGATCATCACTTCTACTAATTACTACGAATTTAGCTTTGGAATCTTTAAACATATCTTTAACTTGGTTAAGTGTAACAACATTAAATAGTGATGTATCAACAGTTTCTAGTTCTGTTTGTGGTTTATGGAAAACAACAATTAGAACTACTAGTAAACATAGTAATGCTATTAAATAAATAGCAGCATTTCTTTTTAAGTGTTTTAGGACTTTTTCCATTTTATCTCTTCTTTCTGATGTCAATTTCGATAGCTTTAATAGCAGTTGCTATTGCACTACCTGTATTGTGTTGTTCGTCTTGTGATAGTCCCCTTTTCTCTCTTTCTTGATTCCATACAACATGTAATACAGCACCTGCTTTTAATCCTAGGATTTGTGATACTGTATATAATGCTGCTGTTTCCATTTCAGAACATAAACATCCAGCTTTAATCCAAGCATTCCATTTATCTTTTAGTTCATAACCAACTGGCATACGACCAGGTGAATGTTGACCATAGAAGGAATCTTTGCATTGAACGATACCAACATGATTGTTGTATCCTAGTTCATCTGCAGCTTGTTTTAAAGCGTTAGTGATATCTAAGTCTGCTACTGCTGGGAATTCAACTGGAACATATTCTTTTGATGTTCCTTCTTGTCTAATTGCGGCATGAGCAATTACAACATCTCCAGCACGTACATTAAGTTGCATTCCACCACTTGTACCTACTCTTATTAAGTTTTTAACTCCTATTTGAGCTAGTTCTTCAACAGCGATAGCTGTAGAAGGACCTCCCATACCAGTAGACATAACAAGAACTTTTTCTCCTGCTATTTCTCCTAGGTAAGAAGTATACTCTCTATGTACTTTAAGCGGTTTTGGATTAGCTAATTGTTTAGCTATTTCTGGCACTCTTCCTGGATCTCCAGGTAGAATAGCATATTTAGCTTTTTCAATATCTTTTTTACTTAATCCAATATGGTACATTACATCTTTATTTTCCATAGCAACCCATCCTTATTCATTATCAATTATAACAAAGTTTAAGGAATTAATAAAGGAAATGATTTCTCATTTCCTTTTATAGTTCAAAACTTTCTGGTAATAGTTCTTTTAAAGTATATGTATATAGTTTATCTTCTTTATCATCATATGTATAGATAGCAAAGTCTGGTGTTGCATATTCAGACATAAATTGTCTACAGTAACCACATGGTAAGCATTTAGTGAATTCTTTTTCATTTAGTTTCTTACCTACTACTGCTATACAAGTAAATTTGTTATTACCTTCAGATAAAGCTTTAGTAAATGCTACTCTTTCAGCACATATCGATTGAATACCATGGTTTTCAATATTAAATCCTTTATAGATTTTACCATCGTATGTTAGTAATGCTGCTCCTACTGTAAAGTTAGAATAACTACAACAGAAGTTAGTACCTGCTA
>Ga0247609_10002362_pt1 | contig 20138 bp, 23 predicted proteins | sample 172DNAGHGlowgp2_FD_193487 | JGI IMG/M metagenome (GOLD analysis project Ga0247609, IMG submission 193487) | Sheep rumen microbial communities from Palmerston North, Manawatu-Wanganui, New Zealand - 1728 DNA GHGlow gp2 | ecosystem: Host-associated > Mammals > Digestive system > Stomach > Rumen ...
ATTGGTAATTTATCAAATATTTTATCCATATTTTTAATCTTTTGCACATCGTTTGCAAAAAACAAATCATTTAATAAATTTTTATATTCATCATATTTTAATACCTGCAATGCAATTGTTTTTATGTCCATAACACATTTAGCATTATAAGATATATCAAAAGTATCTATATTTCCTGCGCCATACAATGTTGCAAACATAGGATGATCACCTGATGCAGACACAACCAATACATTTTCAGCATTTTTCGGCATAAATTGATATGCACGTCGTAAATCTTCATTGGTTACACTGTATGCGGGCGAATATTGTGCACCAGGACTGGTTAAACAATCAACAGAAGACATATATTTTTTTGCGACTTTGATATTTGGTGCCACATATAATCCTTTTTGTTCACACAAAAACATATCACAAAAAGAATCATTGTCAATATTTTTACATACAAACACAAACCTTTACTTTTCTGTTTTTTTAAATATCAATGATGTATTTATTCCACCAAAAGCAAAATTATTATTCATTACAAAATCAGTATCAAAACTGCGACCAGAACCGATTATGTAATCTAATGCACCACATTTTTCATCTACTGTATTCAAATTCAGTGTCGGTGCAAACCAACCACTGTTCATCATTTGAATTGACCATATAGATTCTAATGCACCACATGCCCCCAATGTATGCCCAACATAACTTTTTAAACTGCTGGCTGGGGTTTTATCACCAAAAACACGATTGGTTGCCACAGATTCTGCCACATCACCAAAACTTGTCCCCGTACCATGTAAACATATATAACCTATATCAGACGGTTTTAAATTTGCGGATTGCAATGACATTTCTAAACAACGCGCAATTGTATCCGGGTTTGGCTGTGTAATATGTGTTCCATCTGTGTTCGTACCAAAACCTATAACTTCTGCGTATATTTTTGCCCCGCGTGACACAGCATGTTCATATTCTTCCAGTATCAAAGTACCTGCACCACAACCAATAACTAAACCGTCACGATCTTTGTCAAATGGCGATGGTGTTTTATTTGGGGTATCGTTTTTAGTACTGGTTGCATACAATGTATCAAATACTGCAACCTGGGTCGGATCTAATTCTTCTGCACCACCAGCAATCATTATATCTTGTGCACCAGATTTTATATTTTCATACGCATAGCCAATAGACAAACTGCCTGATGTACATGCTGTGCCACTGGGAATTAAACGCCCAGTAGTTTTGAAATATAAAGATATATTAACCGCGGCTGTCTGCGGCATTATTTTAACATACGAAGATGATGTGATATTGCCTATTTCATTTGTTTTTACCATTGAAAAGAAATCTGCTACTGGTCCTGCAGAACCAAACGAAGAACCATATGCAACACCTGTGCGTCCATTTGTAATTTCAGAACTTTCCAACAATCCTGCATCACGCAATGCGTTTTCTGCAGAATACACAGCCATTTCTGATACTGGCCCCATAGTGCGTAAAACTTTGCGTGAAAAATGTTCAGGTGTTACAAAATCTGATGGTGATGCCAAATGTGAATTTAATCCACGAATTGCGGCTAAATTATCCATTTTACAAACTGCATTTTTATAAATATGCAAACGATTGAACGCGGAATCTAAATCATTTCCCAGCGCACTGACCAATCCCATTCCTGTAATCACGACTCTTTTTGTCATATTAAATCAATCCCCCGTTTACAGATATAACCTGACGTGTGATATATCCCGCATCATCCGACAATAAATACGCCACCAAACTGGCGATTTCATCAGGTTTTCCAACACGTTTCATTGGTACCATTTGTTCAATAATATCTTTTGGTAAATCTGCGGTCATATCTGTTTCTATGACACCTGGAGCAATACAATTTACTGTAATATTTCGTTTTGCTAATTCCAATGCCAAAGATTTGCATGCACCGATTATACCCGCCTTGGATGCAGCATAATTCGTCTGACCGCGATTACCCATAATTCCAGACACAGAAGACAACGCAATGATACGTCCACCATTACGTGCAGAAATCATTGGCATAATCACAGGATGTAACACATTATACAAACCATCCAGATTTGTATGCACAACTTTGTCCCACATATCACCATCAATCGATGGGAAAGGTGAATCTTTGGTTATCCCGGCATTACATACAACACCCCAATATGCACCATGTTCGGCAATATCTGCATTTATAATTTCATTTGTTTGTTCACGATTAGATATATCAAAACATAATAATCTGGCATTTACACCATACGATTTAACAGATTGTAAAGTTTCTTGGGCTGCAGCAATATTAGAATTATAATGCAACACTAAATCATATCCAGCACGTGCCAAATATAATGCAATTGCATGGCCTATACCACGACTGGCCCCGGTAATAAGTATTGTTTTATTCATTGTTTGCCTCCATAAAAGTTTTTATATCATCTGGCCGAAAGGCATTTAATGCCCCACTGGCAATTAAATTGTTATCTTCGTCAACAATCTGACAATCAAATGACGCAATATTATTATCACAAAACATTGATTTTACATGCACAAAATAAGAACGATTTACCAAATACACTGGTTTAAACACAGATATTTTACGTGATCCCAATACAAAACCAACCACAGTACCCGCATTTGGATTATCATGTAAATCATTTAAACCGATACAACATGCAATACTTTGTGCCATAAACTCTAAAGAAGCCCACGCAGGCACACCATTTATTGTTTCATCATACATTAAATCTGTATCATGTATATCAACACGGGCAATTAATACCTGATTTTCATAATCAAAACTTTCCACGTCCGATAAAAAAATCATCGGGGCACGTTGTGGTATAATCTTTGTTAAATCATAATTAGCCATTTTGACATCCGATTATTATGCTTGCATTGCTGCCCCCAAAAGCAAAGGCATTACACAATACAGTATTAATATTTTTTTGTTCTGATTTACTTGCCAATTTTATTTGTGCACAATCATTTGCATATTCCCCATCAAACACGTGCGGTATTACAAATTGATATTTTATCATCAACCAAGACAATGCGGCACTTATTGCGCCTGCCGCCCCCAAAGTGTGTCCTGTTAATGGTTTGGTCGAAGCACACAAAACATTATTACCAAACACAGAATTAATTGCTAACGATTCCATCGCATCATTCGCAATTGTACCGGTCCCATGCATATTTATAAAATCAATTTGATTTGGTGTTAAATTGGCATCTTTTAACGCCCCACACATAGATGCAATTGCACCAGAACCTGTGGGATCAGGACTGGTCAAATGATACGCATCTGAACTTTCACCAACACCCAATAATTTTATTCCCCTGTCCCCGCGTGTCATTATAAATAATGCGGCACCTTCACCCAGGTTAATTCCTTCACGATTTTTTGACATTGGATTTGTGTGCTTATAACTAAGTGCCGACAAAGCATTAAATCCATTTAATGCAAAATCACATCGTGCATCAACACCACCAACCAAAACAGCATCACAAATATCTTGTTCAATTAAATCGGCTGCATCTTTGAAAACTTTTGCACTGGACGAACAAGCCGTAGAAACCGTATAAGACGGCCCCATAAATCCAGTTTTTTCACGCAAAAAATCAGCAGGTGAATACAATTCTATTTCCGTCAAAGAAAAATCAGATGGCATCTGTCCTGTTTTTAATGCCTGATTTATGTGTTGTTGTGCTTCGTGAATCCCAGTATTACTGGCGCCCAATACAATACCTAATCTGTTTAATGCATATTCAGATTTTAATTTATTTATCCCATGTTCGATTTGTTTTAATGCAGCCAACAACAAATCAAAACACCTGATTTGTTGTGTTGTTTGAATATCTACGGCACCAAAAGGCACAGACACACCAGCAACAACCGGCATATCACGAAACATCCCGGATGTATCGCCATTTTTTGCATTGGCAACAATTTCATCACGGGACAGGCCCAGTGCACATACAAAACCTAAATCCTGCAATATCATTGTCATTTATACAAACCTGCTTGCAAATTATGATTTTTGTCATATAATGCCAGTATTCTATAAAAAAAAGCATTTTTCAAGTTATGAACAAAAAAATATATGTAGATAATTTTGTTGTTTGGCAAGAATCTGAAAATGAAAAATTACCAGATTTTTCATTTATTCCACCAATGATGCGACGTCGTATGTCTGATTTTGAAAAAATAGCTGTTGGATTAGCAGGAAAAATTGCACCAGAAACACCAAATTATACAACTGTGTTTGCATCAAAATTTGGTGAATGGGGCCAAACAATTGAATTAATTCAACAATTTTTCAACGATAATGAAATGTCACCTGCTGGGTTCAGTAATTCTGTACACAATGCATCCGCAGGATTGTTTTCTTTGCTGACCAAAAACACAAACAGTTATACATCAATTGCGGCTGGTGATAACACACTGGAAATGGCAATATTAAAAGCATTATCTGAAACAAATGATGTTATGGTTGTTTTTGCAAACGAACATAACCCTGAAATATACAATAATATATTAAAAACACCACAAAACGCGTTTGGAATGGCTTTTATGATTAAAAATGATGGAAAACGTCGAATTAGTGTTTCGCACGGAACAAACGATGCAAAAACATTAACATTTGAATCTGTGGCTGATTTTTTATATGGCCGTACAAATTACATAACAACAAAAAATTGGACAATGCAAAATGATTAGATTTATCCGTTCTTTGCTTTGTTGTTTTTGTTTTTTTGTTTTTGGTTTGGGTGGTGTTGTTGTTGGTTCTGCGATTTTTCCAATTATTTTATTATTCTATAAATCTGAAAAACAAAGAAAAATCTTTATAAACACGATTCATGTAACATGGCGTATTTTTGTATGGTTAATGTGTGTTTTAGGTTTAATCAAAGTAAATTGTCGTGAATATAAAAAATTAAAACAATTACAAAAAACAGTTGTTATTGCCAACCATCCTTCGTTAATAGATGTGGTTATTTTGGTATCTTTGATTCCTAATTCTGTATGTGTTGTAAAAAACAGTTTGTTTAAAAATATGTTTATCCGCAAAGCAATAAGCAGAATTTATTTATCAAACACTATGTCACCTGATGAATTTATCGCATGTGGCAGCGATGTTTTATCCAAAGGATACAATATCGTTATATTTCCCGAAGGAACCAGAACAATACCAAACAAACCAATCCGTCTGCACCGGGGTTTTGCATATTTACAAATAAAAACTGGCGCAAATATTTTACCCATAAAAATCACTAACACACCCCCAGTGTTGGGCAAAATGCAAAAATGGTGGGATGTAGGGGTAAAAACTTCGGTTTATACTATCGTTCCAAAACCATTTATTATTTATGATGCAAAAAAAACGAAAGACAAACGACAAAAAGCCTTGGATATTACCGATACGGCTAAAAAATTATTATTTTAAACACAACTTTCTTGATTTTTAGATATCTTTTGCTAGGATATTTTCCACACAGGGGCAAAAAACATGAAAAGAAACGAATTAGAACAAGAAATCAAAGAACTTATTGTATCTGCTTTGGATTTAGAAGATATCAGTGCAAATGATATTGATACGAATGCTCCATTATTTGGAACAGGTTTAGGTCTGGATTCCATAGACGCATTGGAATTAGGTATGGCATTAAAGAAAAAATATCAGGTAAATTTTAAATCTGATAAAAATGCAAACAAAGAATATTTTAAATCTGTGGCATGTTTGGCCACATATATCGCAGAATCAAAAAACATTACTTTGGAGTAAATATAAAATGTACACAAAAGATGAAATTTTCACACATATCAAAGATATCTTGGTCAAAGATTTTAATATTCAGGCCGATAAATTAACCCCATCAACCCTTTTGGTAGATGATTTAGATTTAGATTCTATTGATGCAGTAGATTTGGTCGTCAGATTACAATCTGTTATTGGATGCAAAGTAGAACCAGATGATTTTAAACAAATTCGCACCTTACAAGACATGGTTGACGCTGTTGAAAAAATCGTTAATAAAAATCATTAAAATTTTTGGTGTTGGATTAACTGTCCTGTACCCTTTTATTGTGTTTTTCGCACTTAAACAACATATCGCATTACGTTTATTTGCATTGTTTTTATTATTGATTGCGTGTATTTCATTTACGCGCAACAAAAATATTTGGCTGTTTATATGTGTATTATTGTGTTGCATAGGATTGGTAATATACAACAATGATATTTTTCTGAAATTATATCCTGTGTTAATGAATACAGGAATGTGTTTAATGTTCGCACTGTCTTTGCGTAATACACCATTGATTGAAAAATTTGCAAAGAAAATAGGATATACAATTGATGCAAAGCAACAAAAATACACCAGAAACGCGACAATTGCCTGGTCTGTGTTTATGTTTTGTTTAACTGTTATTTCATTTACAACTGTGTTTTTATCTGATGAAATTTGGACCGTGTTTAACGGTTTGATTTCCTATGTTTTGATTGCTATGATGATGTGTATTGAATTTATTATTCACAAAAAGGTAAATAATGCCAACGCCAATAAATAAAATCTTTATCAGTGATATCGCACCAACACATACCGTTTTTTATTGTGATAATAAAAAAGTATCTTTCGGTGATTTTTCGCGGGATGTGGCACATATGGCAAACATATTTACACGCACAGAATCAGATACAGTTATTTTATTTATCCCCGATAACATCTATTTATTTTATGTGTATTTTATGGCTTTGATGCAATCAGGCAAAAATGTTGTTTTACCTGCGATGTTAAACGAACAAAACATCACGACATTATGTAAAAGAACAAATACAGTTCTAACAAATCAACCTGTTAATTTTTCTGGCATAAACTTGATTGATACTAATCAAGATTTTGGCGACAACTGGGATTTTTGTGATATGGATAATCGTTCATTATATTTCTTTACATCTGGCAGCACAGGAACACCAAAGCAAATTTGCAAAACATTTCATAATTTATCTGCCGAAGTAATGCAACACAACAAAATGTTAAAAAATATTTTTGATATGTCACCTGTGATGATTGCATCTATTGCACCATATCATATGTACGGTTTATTGTGGCGTTTTTTAATTCCTATGTCTGCTGGGATTGCAATTGATACAGATATGATTTTCACACCCGAAGAATTACAACATGCCCAAGAAAAATACAAAAATGTTTTATTTGCAACCACACCTTCTTTCTTGGACAGCATAACAAAATATCAAAACCAATACGAATTCAAAGATAACTGTATCGGGATATTTTCTTCGGGCAGTTTATTAGACAATAAAACATCAACTAAATCTTTGGAAATTTTTGGTGTATCACCATTTGAAATCTTTGGCAGCACTGAAACTGGCGGTGTCGCGTTTCGTCAACAAAAGAACGGAAATCGGTGGACTGTATTTGATGATGTAAAAATAAAGACAGATGAAAATAATTGCATAATCGCAGATTCTGAATTCTGTTGTGTTCGTCCATACCCAATGTCTGACATAATAGAAATGCAAAACAATAATCAATTTTTATTAAAAGGACGCGCAGACAGAACTGTGAAAATCGCAGAAGAACGCATTTCCCTGCCAGAATACGAAGACAAATTAAAATCACACGAATTTATCGAAAATTGCTATGTAACCAGTTTGAATCAAAACGGACGAACAGTTATTGGATGTGTTTTAACATTAACACAAACTGGCAAAGATTTTATTATTTCAAATGGACGTGCGGTATTTACAAATGTTATCAAAGATTGGTTGGCACCCTATTTCCCAAATGTTGCATTACCACGTAAAATCAGAATTGTTAATATAATTCCAACCAATACCCAGGGGAAAATTTTAAAACCAGAAATATCTGGGATTTTACATTCAAATATTGCAGAACCAATCATGCAAAATGTAATAAAAACCGAAACTTCTTTGATCGGGGATTTAACATTTTTGCCTGATTCCGCATATTTCAAAGGACATTTTGATGGATATCCTATTTTACCTGGTGTAATCCAATTGCATTTTGTTATTAAATTCATAGACTTATTTTTTCACAAGAAAGTTAATGCATACGATATTGTAAAATTAAAATTTACCAGTTTGATTTTACCAAACACCATGGTACATTTTGAATTAAACAAAACAGATAATAACGAATTCAGTTTTTGTTATGACAAAGAAGATATAAAATATTCTGCTGGGAAAATTGTTATAAAGGAATAAAAATGTTTAAACCTGTAATTATTATACCTTGTTTTAATCATGCAGATGCCTTTGTTAATGTTGCAAAACGTATATCTGAATACAATATCCCAGTAATAGTTGTTGACGATGGCAGTATTGATAAACAATCAAAAAAATTAAAACAAATATGCAAAAAACATACATTTATGTATATTCAACGCGATAAAAACGGTGGCAAAGGTGCCGCCATGATTACTGGTTTGCGTTATGCCGCAGACATGGGTTTTTCAAATGCTGTTCAAATTGATGCAGACGGTCAACACAATATTGACGACATTTATACATTTTTACAAACTGCAAAAAAACACCCAGATGCATTGATTATGGGGCAACCAGTTTATGATTCTTCTGCACCACGTGCACGTTTAATTGGACGAAAAATTACTAATTTTTGGGTAATGATTGAAACATTAAATCGTCATGCCCCTGATACTATGTGTGGATTTCGCGTATACCCTATCAATATAACCAATAAAATATTATCATCTGTATATTTTCTGCGTATGGGATTTGATATTGAAATTTTTGTTAAATTATATCGTATGGGTGTAAAAATTATCACTATTGATACGCGTGTCATTTATCCAGAATCTGGAACGTCTAATTTTCATGTTTGGCGCGACAATTTTTACATCAGTTTAATGCATACATGGTTATGCCTGGGATTGCCTTGGTGGATATTAAAAACAGCATTCAAGAAAATAAAAATATTATTTTTAATATTACCTTTGTTATGTGGTACAGCCAATGCAAAAAATATTACAGAAATGCCACACAGACTAAAAACTTTTACAGACAACCTGGAAACAGTATACGCATCATACACACAATCAAAAACATTACCAGAATCTGTCAAAACATTTCGTGCAAATGGAACTGTTAAATTTGTAAAAAACGTTGGTTTTAAATGGAAACAAGAAAAACCAAATACATTTGAATTTACTTCCACATTAGATTCTTATTGTGTAAACAATGAAAGTGCCGTTTTATCTGATTTACCATATTTTTCACAAATTCAATCTATGATCAAAGATGTTTTGAACGGTGATATGTCTACATTTTTAATGGTTTTCAAAGCGGATTATATTGAAAGTGCCAAAGGTGACAATTGGACATTACAATCAACACCAAAAATATCCACGATTTCTGATTTTCTGGATTCGTTAACATTATCTGGAAATACCACAGATTTAAAACAAATGGTTATTTCGTACACAAACGGGACAAACATTATAATTGATTTCAAACGCATGAAAACGGATTCGCCTGATGAAATTAAATGTTAAAAAAATTATATTTATTTGTGCATTTTTATTTTCTGCATTGATTTTATGCATTTGGCGGATGCCAATATCCATGCAAACAAACCTTAATTCTTTGATTGAAATAAATAATTCAGATTGGCCAATTAACGAATTAACCAATAAATATTCAAATGTTATTAATATTATTGTTAAATCATCAGATTTTAATAATACAAAAAACACAGCAACCGCGATAACAGACACACTGTCAACTGACGAATTAAAAAATATATCTATTATAACCAAAAATACATCTTTATCTGACACGATTGATAAATTAAAGCAGCATAAAAACTCTTTCTTGGGCACCGAATATCGCAAACTGTTACAAAATGGTGAATATTCAGTTATTACAGATAAAACCATCGCGACTGTTTCTGAATCAATGGCACCCAGCATTTTACCATTAAAAGATGATCCATTTTTATTAACAACAAATTATATAAACGAATTAAAATCCGCAAACGGCAAATGGGGGGTGCGGAACGGATTTTTATGGCAATATGTCGCGCCAAATCATTATATTTTAATTTCTGCAAATGTTAATTCTGATAACACAGATGATTTAGTAAATGATTTAAATTCTTTATCAAATAATTTAGAAAAATATAATAACCAAAATACGCAAATCTTTGTATCTGGGATACCGATGCATACTGCCAACATGACAAGAACCAGTAAATTACAATTAAGTATTTTTTCATTTATCGCGTTATTTATGGCAATATTATTAAATTGGTTATTGTTCCGCAAAAGCACGACTTTGATACCTGTATTGTTAAGTTTGGGCGGTGGGTTTCTGGCTGGTTCAATGGCATTATTTTTGTGTTTTAATCAACCACACCTATTAACATTTGTATTTGGCATCACATTAATAGGTTTAGGCATAGATTATTCTTTCCATTTTATCAGTGCATTGATTAACAAAAATGATAAAAATGTTCGTAAAAATATTTTGCATTCATATTTAACAACTGTTGTGTGTTTTTTACCATTGATGTTTTCTGGGTTATCTTTATTGCAACAGATTTCATTATTTACAATCACAGGTATGTCTGCGATTTATTCAGGATGGTTGATATTTATGCCAAAAACGGTTAAGGCAAAAAAAATATCTATGAAAATGCCGACAAGTATTTCGAAAAAATATAAATCTTGGGCAATTATAACAATAATCGGTGCAATATTTGTGACTTTGCCTTTTGTTAAAACGCAAAATAATATGTCACAATTATACAGACCAACCACAGAATTGGCACAATCAGAACAATTAATGCAAAAACTTAATGGAATTGATACATCTAAATTTTTAATTATTCGTGGCGATGATTTAAATGATGTTTTGTTAACTTCTGAACAAATCAAAGAAGATTCAGGATACTTTTTTGACCTGGCCACCGTTATACCATCCACAGAACGTCAAATTGAAAATCAAAACCTGATACGTGCATTATACAAATCACAATCACAAAAGATTCGGTACGAACTGGGATTACGCACAACACCAAAATTTGTTGAAACACCATTGATTCAAATTGATGATATTATGGATAACAAGACATTGGGTGGCTTATCAGATAAATTAATGTTTAACGATGGTAAATATACATATCTGGTTGCAAATGTTAATTCTGAATTTACAACAAATAATCCAAAGGCGATTACAGTATCCCCAACCCAAGAAATAACCAATTTAATGCAACAATATTCACATGAATCTTATAAATTATTATCAATATGTGGCATATCTTTGATTTTATTATTAATCGTATTGTATGGCAAAAGGGCTTTTGTTTATTTAATACCACCAATGATGGCCGTTGGATTAACAACTGCGATATTAACATGGTTTAAACAACCAATAACATTTTTCCACCTGCTTAGTTTATTCATAGTTATTGGATTAACATTGGATTATTCCATATTTCATATAAATGCTAAAAATAATGACGAAATCAGACCAGTATTATTTTCTTTTCTGACCAGTATTATAGGATTTGGAATATTAGGTTTTGCCAGTTTCTTTTTAATCAGTTCAATGGGAATCACATTGGGAATTGGATTAACATTGGGTTATTTAATATCTTTATTTCTTTTCCGAAATCAAAAGTGAATCAACATTAAATTCAGATAATTTTGGCATTTCAAAATCATGTGTTGATACAACACAGATTAAATAATCACCATAATTTATAAATTTGATACATTTTGGGTTTGTACCTAATTTATAAACGGCTTCTGATTCTGTGAAAGATTTATAAAAATCATCCAAAGATTTTGGTGTTGCCAAATTCATCAATTCTGCAGATGCAACAAAATCACGTTCTATGGTTGTATTTTCTATATCAATTCCAACTGGAAAATTCGAAGCCGCAACTACAACCAAATTATCACGATGGGCAATAGAATTATATTTTTCCCCGCAATTATCAGCCATTAAATGCCCCAATATAAACTGTAATTTTCGTGTCTGTTTTTGGAATGTGGAAACACGTGCCTGATCTGATTTTGATAACAAAGTCATATATTTATCAGGATTCTTGCTTATTGAATCAATATTTGCTATAAATATCTTCATAAAATGATTATAGATTAAAAAAACACAAAGGCAATCAATTTGAACAAAGAAAATTGGTATCAACAACAAGAACGTGGTGCAGGCAATTTTCGCCTGAATTTGTTGTATTTTACATATAAAATATTTGGTATTCGTTTTATCAAAATGTGGGTATGGTTGGTTGCCACAATTATCGGTTTAAGTGCAAAATCGGCAAAAAATTTTTCCCAACAATATAAACAAATTTTAAATAAATACCAAATTACACATAATATAAAACCTTCACAATTTTCACCATCCCAACATATTCGTGCATTTGCAGATTCTTTGATGGATAAAATGGTTGCAATGTGCGATGAAAGGAATCGTATAAAATTCACAATACAAAATAATGCAGATTGGCGTGAATTTCAAAATCTGATTAAACAAAAACAAGGTGTCTTTTTAATTTGCAGTCATATTGGAAACATCGAAGCATTGGCGGCATTTCCTGACAACCAAGGAATTAAAATGCACGCTTTTCAACAAGTTAATCAAAACAGTATTTTTCATCAATTTATTTCAAAACATTCTGTACGAACAAACACAATTATTCATCCTGTTGAAGACATAGATATTGGAATCGCATCTGAAATGTTTGATTATTTAAACAATGGCGATTTAGTCATGATGGCTGGCGACAGAATTTCTGCCACTAACCCAGACAAAACAATTTCTGTAAATATATTGGGGCAAAATTGTGAATTGCCAATGGGGGTATTCAGATTTGCAAAATCTATGTCTCATCCTGTTTTTGCTGTCGTATTATTAAATATCGGACATGAAAAATATAAATTATTTGTAAAAAAATTGGACGACACAAACGCAAATAACATGGCAAATGAATTTGCGGTATTTTTGGAACGTGCCATATTATCTGCCCCTGTTCAATGGTTTAATTTTTATAATTTTTTTAAAATCACAAACGTTTAACCAATTGCATTACACTTTGCAGGATAAATCCATATTTAACCACCGCAGTTTCATCAGATGCGGTCAAAAAATCTGATTGTGTAATATTTATGTCCGTTGATTCATTAGCTGTAATTTTTGTTGCATTAACAACTGTTTTTTTATTCATCAACAAATCTAAACAATCACTGGCATTTATACGAACAATACCGCTGACTTCTTCGGGTTGAAAATTAAAATCTGTAAAATTCAGTGGTAATTTATTTGCATAAATATGTGAAAAAGCACGATCATGCCAATTTTTCTGAGGTTTGTCTTGTCGCCATAAAACAATTTCCAAAAGAACGGCATCTGATACATCAGTATCAACACCTATTTCTTCATGAATTTCGCGTTTGAACGCATCACGCACTGTTTCCCCGGACAAAACATGCCCAGATGCAGTTGTATATAATTTGTTAGAATCCGCACGAATTTGAAAATAAACATTTCCATTGTCATCATACATCCAACAATGAACTGTTTTATGCCACAGTCCATTTTGATGAACTACATCCCGGTTTTCAGAACCAATTTTATTCATATATTCATCATAAATATCTAATTTTTCCATAATAAATCCTTTGTTTTAAATATAATAAATTAATGATATGTCTTGAACAACCAAATTTTTTAACATAATATAATAATTGATACAAAAGGGTGATAACATGAACAACATAATAAAATTATTTAAACAATATTCTAATGTTGATGATATTTTAAAGCAGGTTTACGGTATCCCATCATCCGAACATTTTGATTGTGTTTTTATTGCACCATCTTGGGCTATAGAAAAAGTTTTTAATTTATCCGAAATGAATACAGAATTATTATGTCAAAACCAAGATGTCGTTGCCCATAAAATTATACATAATGATAAAAAATATTTATATGTACAATTACATATTGGCGCACCAAATATGATTGATTTTTGCCTGACATGTAATGAATTAAATTGTGATAAATTTGTATTTATCGGTTCGGCCGGGTCCCTGGTCCCAGAAATAAAACTGGGCGATATAATTATCCCAGAATATTCAATATCTGGTGATGGAGCATCATTGTATTTGTATGACGAATTAGATTCAAAAAATATGTTTAAACGTGCATATTCAAATTCAGATTTAAACAAATATATTCAAAATATTTGTAAAAATCAGAATATTAATACTGTGAATGCTGTTCCTTTTTCTGTAGACAGTGTTTTATGTGAATACCAACATTTAACAGATTTCAAAAACATGGGCGCAAATGTGATAGAAATGGAATCTGCAACATTTTTTAATGTTATGAATTTAATTAACAAACCAGCATCTGCAATATTAATTATTTCTGATAATTCATCGGTTGGTCAACATTTAATAGATATTAACGATGAAACGCGTAATAAATATCACAACGCCAGAAAATGTATTAAAAATATTTTATTGAATATTTAAAAACGCCCATTTGGGCGTTTTTTATTTTTGCAAAGTATTTTCCAGATATGACTTTATTATTCTGTCTTGCACAGACATTTTTTTCAATGCATTTTGCAATTGTTGTTCTTCTTCCTGGGCATATAATTTAGTGTCCAACGCTTCCTTTAATTCCTTGTCCAAAAATACCATGGTATCCCATTCGCCACCATAATATTCTGTATCAACAGAAATGCTGATACCATTGATTTTTAATGTTAACAGATGGCTATAGACAACATTATAACGACCATCTTCGTGTTCAACACTTTCTCTTTTAAAGGAAAAAATTTCTTGCCCCTTGGCATTTTTAACATGCCATTCTTTTGGATCACTGTCATAACGTCCATGCTTTTTTGTAACAACAATGTCTTTTCTTTTCGGATCCAATGCAGACAACAACAAACGCATATTTGCTTTGTTTAAATTTCTTTTTGGTTTCACAGAAATTGATTCAGCCATATAAAACTCCTTTGATAATTGGGATTCAGTCTATCAAATATTACCCAAAAGTCAAAAAAAATGTTCATGTCCCCGACAAAAATAAAACGCCCATATGGGCGTTTGATTTTTGTGGCTGGCTAGAATTCTGTTGCTAACTTTCCCATACCTAAATACGAAAATACAGAGTATTTACAGAGAATTTGCCAGTTGATTGCCCTCAGTTATCAAGAATACATCCCTAACTATAGACTTTTTGGGGATAAACCAACAAAAAAGTTATAAGCATACTGTTTTTAGTATTGAACATAATATCAATTGAAATACCAAAAAAACAGGCATTCCAAGCAAAGGAATAAAAAACGATTTGCTTTTATATACTGGGACAAGAATATATCCTAACCACATTAACAATCCAAGCACTCCAAGTATACATAACATATCATAATGTGCCATGCATACCTGTTGTGAGTGTCCTGTTAAACAAGAACATGAATTCAACCATATTCCACCATTTTTTGCTATTCTATCAAAATATGCTAAATCACATAAAAATATGTAAAAAAGCCCAGACAAGAATATTGCCACAGTATACAATAATGGGTATATTTTTTGTTTCATGCCTAATATTTTACATTGATAATCAAATCATGTCCATTGTTTTCAAATGTCAACAAGTTAAGCATAATAATATAATATGTATTCTAGAATTTCGCTAAGCCAAGATATTATAATCGGGCTTAATGCAGTCCAAAATGCATATTTATAATTTTGATGATATAAATAATATATCGCCAACGGAATAAACAATAATAAAACAGCACCTGAAGACGCAATACCGTTCAAATACACGTCCGCATTGCGCCAACCCCAGCCCATTGCTTCGCCACCCCATGGACAGTAATGAAATGGAAACGCATCACGGCAATCTTTGATAAAAAATTCATAATAGTCATTAAATAAAGCAAAAACTAAAAAAACATCAATTCCAACAAAAATTATTGCCGCGCGTTTCCAATATTTCATAAAATATCCTTTTAATCTTTTGTATTTTACATATATTTATAAAATGGATTAAATCTTATAAAAAATCACCTTTAAATCAATCCCCAACAGGTTATAACAGATAAAATAAATAAAACAAATCCAAAAAACGGGACTAATAAAGCATACTTATGATAGTGTCTAAATAAATAATATGATGTAATAATCAATATTGGTGATATTATCAACAAGGAAATTCTATCATAATTTATCATGCAATTTAAACATTCGTCACCAACAGCAAACATGCAAGTGTCCAACCAAATATGATTAAATTTTGAAATCCTACCTATACATAATAAATCAAACAAGAAAACGTACAGGGCACAAAATAAAAATATTGTTAAAATATAGTTTACAATATTCAATGTACTTTTCATTTTGTGCCCTTATTTTTCAGTATTTTACCTTAATAATTAAATCATGTCCATTATTTTTAAACCAATTTGCAAAATCTGGCATTTCGTTTGTTAGGTCGATACAACCTGCTGAACCTGGTTCTTCTCCACCATGAATACTAAATCCATTTCGTCTAAAAGTATTTGTTTCCTTAGATGGTTCCAACCATACTCTATGTTTTCCCCATCCACGTTCACCGCCAGGCCATGATGTATATTTTTTTATTGGACCATAATCATCTCTGTTTTGAAAATCTTTTTTACGTGCCACATATGTGCCCTCTGGTATTGGACCAGTAGATTTTAAATTTTGATATTCTGGACTTTGAAATCCCGTTTTTCCAGATACCGCATTCCAAGACACGATTGGCTTGCCATTTTGATATATAGTCAGATTTTTTCCATCAAATTTAGCATATTGACCTTTTTTTATATCAACAGGTTTGTCAAAAGTTGGTGTTTTTTCTGACTGAGATTCTTTGTCATTTTTCGGTACTTCTGGCTTTTGGCCTTTATAAACCTTGCTGGAAATTGGTTTGCCGTTATCGTCCAGCTTTACTTCTTCAACCCAACAACGACAATTAGGATGAACAGGAACATCTGGAATATCATCTTTGTCTTCAAATACTTCACCATTATGTGATGCACAATCATCGCAAATACGTTCATCGTCTTCACTGTGCCAAATCCAAATCTTTTTTGCCTCGGTGTGCTCTTCATCATCGTCATCTGGAATGTTTAGTGTATAAACAATCAATTTTTCATTTTGTATATCACCCCAAGGCATTAAAACACGAACATCTATTTCTTCGTCGATTTCCACAAATTGTGAATAATCGACCAAAATATCGTTTTCTGCTTCCACTTCTGCCTCGGCTTCTTGAATTGCATTTTGTATGTCATCGTCAAATTTTTTTTGTGCATCCAGAAACTGTTCGTAGGTCATATCGTATTTGGGTTCAATATATTGACCAGTTGCATCTTGCTGCAATTCGCCAGGAAACAGTTTTTCCAGATATTCATTTGCTTTTGCAAATTCGGCGCTGTTTTTATTCCAATACTTATTAGATTGTAATAAATCGCGTAAAAATTTTGGTGTTTGCATTATAACTCCTTTGGTTAAATAAAAAAGTCCGCACGTGGCGGGGTAAAAAAAAGACGACAAAATGTCGTCTACTAAATCGCGTTCATTATGTCACAAATAGCACAAAAAATCAATAAAAACTGGCATCGAGAAATTGGGCAAGGTATATAATGTGGGGGGATTTTGGTGAATTGGCTATACATGGCGGTATACACTGGTAATGTCGCCCATGAAAAACGCCGAAAACTGGGCGAAAAAGAACATCCCGTGGGATTGCCACGGGATGTTCAATATTACTGGCGGATGGGGAGCCCCCCTTGACGAACAACAACCAAACCTATATGTAAAAACTCTATTAAATATATCCGTTTTTACAGGTTTGTTATTTGTTCGTCTTCGTATTCGCCATGCGCACCTAATGGTGCTCTGGCGCATCCCTCCCCACCGCCACGTTAAAATCAAAACCGCCCACTATGGGGCGGTTTAAGATTTTAATTTCGTGGCGGAGACATTTATCTTGATAAACAATAACGAAAACAAAAAAAGACGAAGGGATTCGCTCGGCAATTCTTGCCTGCGCGGCAATCGTGACGATTTCGCCGTGTTTCACTTGCGAAATCTACTGCTTGTCGACCCCTGCAACTTCGTTGCTACGGGTTCGTTTTATCCCTTCATCCCCGACAAAAATAAAACGCCCATGCGGGCGTTTGATTTTTGTGGCGGAGACGAAGGGATTCGAACCCTTGATACCGTTACCGGTATACCACATTTCCAATGTGGCGCACTAGACCAACTATGCGACGTCTCCGAATTTATGATTATTCTTCGTTTTCTGATTCATCTGGGGTATCATCACCAGCATCCGCGACACCATCATTTGTGTCTTCAACCAAAGAATTTTCCAATTCTGCATCAATATCGCGCAACATTGGATCTTCGCTAACGATATCCAATGCAGCATCTTCATCCACCACAGCCGGTGCATCTTTGTAAGATTGGATAAATTCATGGCGAACGCCATCTACATCTAATTTACCACTGGCAATTTCGCGCAATGCAACCACAGTCAATTTATCATTATTTTTTTCAACTACCGATTCGGCACCACCGTTCAAATCACGAACGCGTTGCGAAGCCAACATTCCCAATTCATAGCGGCTTTCTACAAAAGGTAAAGTGTCAGAATTTGTTACACGAGCCATATTAAATCCTTTGTTGAAATCTTTTTTATTCACGATATAATGCCCCATGAAGTTCGAAAAATCAAGTAAAATATATAAAAATGACCATAAAAACATTATCTTTTGGATGTCGCCTTAACGCGATAGAATGTGAAAAAATATCAAAAATGATATCAAATATCACAAATTCTGCGATTATTGTTAATACATGTTCCGTCACAGGCGAAGCAGAACGTCAGTGTGCCCAAACAGTACGCAGATTGTCCCGCGAAAACCCAAACGCGATTATTTTTGTCACAGGCTGTGGTGCAACACGAAATCCAAAACTGTTTGAAAAAATCCCGCATACATTGATCATAGATAACGCATATAAAATGCAATTAAACGCGTATATTGACGCATTGGAAAACGCAGATTTTAATGTACAACACCCAAAAATAGACATTTTTAACGCGAACGAACCAAAATTATCTAAGAAATTTGTTCAGGTACAAAATGGATGTAATCACGATTGTACTTATTGTGTAACCCGCCTGTTACGTGGGCCAAATGTGTCTTTTGAATATGACGACATTTTGGATGATGTCAAAAATGCAATCAAAGACGGATTTTACGAAATCGTGTTAACTGGGGTTGATACCGCATCTTATGCGAAACAATACAATGGAAAGTCGTTTTTATTGGCCGATTTATGTGAAAAATTGTTAAATGACGCTCCTGAAATGCAACATTTACGGTTATCTTCGGTTGACCCAGCATCCCCCCAGGTTCCAAAAATCATAAATTTAATGAAACAAAAACCGCGTTTTATGCCACATTTGCATTTATCTATGCAATCGGGGTCTGATGCAATTTTACGCGACATGCACCGGCGACATGATGCTAAAAAATTATTAGAATTGATAAAATTGGCGGGTGACAAAGTGTCTTTCAGTGCCGATATAATATGTGGTTTTCCAGGCGAAACAGATGAATTATTTAACGAAACGGTGGAAATGGTTAAAAAAATGGGATTGATACATGTTCACGCTTTTCCATATTCACCACGTCCCAACACAGTTGCAGCAGAAATGCCTAATCAGATTCCACGTCAAATTTCTAAAAAACGCGTAAAGATAATTGGCGAAATTGCCGGTAAAAACCGGTCAGATTTTATGCGAAAACAAATCGGAAAAACCGTATCTGTTTTAATCGAAGAAAACAATATTGGTCGTACCCCCGATGATATAGACATAAAAATATCCGGCAAAAAGATTAAAAACAAAACAATTTGCGATGTCGTAATAACAAACATTAATGACGATATGTTTATCGGCAAACGCATTTAATTTAGTGTTGCAATCTGGATTTTTGCTGCTATAATGACCTTTGTTTTGGGTGGTTAGCTCAGTTGGCTAGAGCGT
>Ga0247609_10002363_pt1 | contig 20136 bp, 12 predicted proteins | sample 172DNAGHGlowgp2_FD_193487 | JGI IMG/M metagenome (GOLD analysis project Ga0247609, IMG submission 193487) | Sheep rumen microbial communities from Palmerston North, Manawatu-Wanganui, New Zealand - 1728 DNA GHGlow gp2 | ecosystem: Host-associated > Mammals > Digestive system > Stomach > Rumen ...
TTTTAGAAAAAAGATTTATCAAAAATGAAAATATGCATAAGGGAATTAATTGGAACGATGTTTTAAAAAGACTAAATAATGAAGCATTATTTTCTATAAGGTATATGGAAGAAACTGGTGGAGAGCCTGATGTTATTATGTATGATAAAGAAAATGATAAATATGTTTATTGTGATACTTCAATAGAAACACCAATTGGAAGAAGAAGCTTATGTTATGATATAGATGCTTTGAACAGTAGAAAAAGCAATAAACCAAATTCTGACATTATAACAGAAGCAAATAATAATAAGGTAAAAGTATTAGATGAAACAGAATATAAATATCTTCAATCACTTGGAGATTTTGATTTAAAATCTTCAAGCTGGATATTAACTCCAATGGAAATTAGGAAATTAGGTGGAGCATTATTTGGAGATAAAAAATATAATAGGACTTTTATATATCATAATGGTGCTGAATCATATTATTCAAATAGAGGATTTAGAGTATTACTAAAAATATAAAATAATTTATAAAAAGTAATCGGAAGATTAAGATATTACGATTTTGACTTTTTATAAAAAAGTGTTATATTAAACCTGGAATTCGGACATATTAAAATGTGATACCTTGTTACAAAGTGCTTGTTATAATGTACCAAGAGGAATTCTGCTTGAACTTTTATAGTTCGAGTTTGATAAATAACTAATTCAGAAATGGATTAGTTTTTAATAGTTTTAAAAAATAAGAGTAATAGTTAAAATAAAAAAGTAAAGTTTATTTTGAACTTCATCTTTTAAAAAAATTCAAAAACAAATAAGTGAATTACTTATTTTTCATTATCTTTTAAGCCGTTTTTTATACCCTTCGTGATTTCTTTAGCAACATTTCCTACTGTTGGTGCCATTTCATTGATTCCTTCTTTAGCAGCACAATATTTTTTTGTTATTGTATTGTTTTTATATTCATCAAATTCACAACGTGAATGACTAGGATCTAAAACATCAGTAATAATTTTTAAATCATATGATTCACCATCAGTATATTTAGCAAAAACGTTGTATCTTATGCCTTTGTTTTCAAGTTTGCTCTTCTTATTTTCAAGTACAACTTTTAACTCTTCAACTTTTGAAGTTCCTGGTTTAGCGACTCCTTTATAAATTAGATAACCTCCAATGCTTAATCCAATAACTAATATCAAAAGAGCAACTAAAGATAATTTCTTTTTAGCTTTTTGATATTTTTCTTCATTTAAATATTTGTTTTCTGCCATGCAAATTCAACTCTTTTCAATTATTATTTATCATATTTTTATGCTTTTATAAATATGTTGTATTTTGATTGACAAAAGTGTCGAATTATATGGTATAATTTTATTAAGATATAGGTGGTGTGACAATGAAAAGAAAACAAATATTTATTTTGTGTGTAGTTGTGTTAATTTCAACATTCGCAATTGTATTGTTTACTTTTAATATAAGAAGTAAAAAAATAGTAGCTCACAATGATTTGATAAATATAACAAATTTGCCTGATGAATTCATAGATGACTATTTTGAAAAAATAAGTGAAACTGATTCTGAAGAAGCAAAAGAGAATATGCTTATTATAATATCTAATAGTAAAATAAAAGAAAACTACGGGGCTAAAAATGTTATAGAAGCGCCTAATAATCAATATATATTGCAATATGGCTCAGAGGATGAAAAAAAATTTGCATTAAAAAAACTTGAAGAAGACAAAAAAATAGAAAGCGTAGAAGAAAATGTAGTTTATACATTTGAAGAAGCTTATAATTCTTGGGGTATTGAAGCGATGACACTAAATCATGCTATTACTTTTTCTAACTCTAATATTGCTAATATGAAACCGGTTACTGTAGCAATAGTTGATTCTGGATGTGATATTTCATTATTTAATAAATATTATGGTGGTAAGATTGTTGAAACTTATAATGTTTTAGAGGAGTCAACTACTATAATGACTGATGAAAATGGGCATGGAACTCATGTAGCTGGGACTATAGCAGAAGGTACTCCCGATAATGTAAAAATTCTTCCTATAAAAGTTTCAAAAGGCAGTACTATGTATACTTCTGATATTATAGCTGCAATAAACTATATTGTTCGTTATGAAAAAGCGGATGTTATTAATATGAGCTTTGGCAGTTATGGGTATAGCAAATCACTAGAACAAGCAATAGAATCTGCAAATGAGAAAAACATTATAAGTGTTGCTGCGGCAGGAAATGATAATACAGATAAAAAACATTATCCTTCAGCGCTTGAAAACACAATTTCTGTTGCATCTGTTGATTCAAGTTTGAATAAATCAACATTTTCAAACTATGGAGCCGAAATAACTTTTGCTTCTCCAGGAACAGCTATTAAAAGTATAATGGGGAAAGATACTGCAATTTCAAAAAGGAATGGCAATGCAGATGGTGATGATGATCATGAGACTATAAGTGGTACATCAATGGCAACTCCTCATGCGGTAAGTGCTGTTGCGATATTAAAAAGCTTTAATAAGGATTTAACTTTAACAAATGTTATTGATTTGCTAAAACAAAATTCTATTGATTTAGGCGAAGAAGGATGGGACCAATACTATGGGAATGGACTTATATCATTTAATAATGTAGAGTTTTGTGATAATACTAATTGTGATGAATACAGTGTATATAAAGATTTAAATAAAAATATTGAAAGCATTGAACTTATAGAGTTAAAATTAACAAATTACAATTATTATTCATTAACAAATATTATGGCTAGTAGAATTAAGGTTTATTATAGTGATAACACAAATAATGAAATGTTACTAAGTGAATTACCAAATTTAGAAGTTTTAAACTATAGCCCATATATAAATGATGAACAAGAAGTGACAATTAAAACTGGTGATGTAAGTATAGATATTAATATTACTAATCCTAATAATTATGAAAGCGGTTGGGAATATAATATATTAGCAAATGGAAATATAGAATTAACAGGATATAAAGATCATGGTATGGAAATTACTAGGCTTTATATTCCAGAAGACATTGATTCAAATTCAGTAGTATCTTTTGCCGATAATGTAAAATTTAATGAGTTAGGAAAAGATTTTGCTTCATATGTTTATTTATACTTACCAAGTTCATTTAATAAAATAGGTGATTATTCATTATATGAAACAAAATTTAAATATGTTTATGGAGAAAGTGAAAGTGTTGAAATTGGTAATCACGCTTTTGAATCTAGTTCACTAGTTGTTTTTGATATTCCTATTACTAAAGTAGGTGATTATGCATTCAAGGATTGTTTTGAATTGTTAACAGTTGACATTGTAGGAAACACTATATCAAGTGGAAAGCAAACATCAATTGGCGAATATGCCTTTTATAATTGTAAGAAATTAATGCAAATTACATCATCCGCTTATGATACAGTCGAAGTGCCAAATGGAATTGGCGAATATGCATTTTATAACTGTGTATCATTAGGAAATATTGATTTATATGTTGAAGGCAATATAGGCAAATATGCATTTTACAATACTTCTACATTAAATAATTTAAATAATTCAAAATTGACAGAAATTGATTCTATTGGTAAGTATGCATTTTATGGTAGTGGAATTCATGAAATTACATTTGGTAGTAATTTAGATGTTATTAGTGAATCTACTTTTGAAAACTGCCGAAATTTAACAACTGTTACACTTAATCGTGGAAGAATTGAATCTAGAGCATTTTGGAATTCTAATGTTGAATCTCTTACTGTATCTTCTAATACTGAATATATTGCCGAAGATGCTTTTGCTTATACACCAATGAAAAATGCTGTTGTTAATGGAATAGGTAATTATAAATCAGTTTATGGTCTTGGAATAATTGAAGTATCTACAAATAAATTAATAATAGGTTCTACAAATGCACGAGGAGCTAGTAACACTAACATAACAGAAGATGTAACTGAAATAGGCAATTATGCATTTACGGGAAATAATAATTTGAACAAAATTACAATACCTGAAAATATTACTAAAGTGGGTGATTATGCATTTAAGGATTGCTATCAATTATCTGAGGTTTATATGCTTGGTAATAGTATTGATATTGGCAATGAATCTTTTACAAGAAGCTATGAAGGTGAAATCACTGATGAAAATCTAAAAATTTATGTATACAAAGATTCATTAGCAAAGCAAACTGTTATTAGTAAAAATTTAAATTATAGAAATATTGATCCTGATGAAATAATTGTAACGGGTTATGAGAACACATACAAAGCATTATCAAGCATTAATATAAATAATTTATCAGTCAAACTTATTTATCATGAAGAGGAAGATAGAGAAGAAGTGCTTGGATTACGCAATTTTAGTACAGTAGCTCCAATATCTAATGGAGTTGGGTTTATTGTATCTTATCAAACTGACAAAATATATCAAAAATTCCAATACGGAGACACATATTTTATTGTTGAAGCTAAAAATGCATTGGGTTATTTATCAACTCAAAATGTTAATGTCACTATCGAAAAAGCAACTCCAAATTATACTGTTCCAGAAGGATTAACTGCAAATTTAGGACAAGAATTATCTGAAATAGTATTAACTGAAGGCTTTGAATGGATGAACCCTACTCAAGTAATTACTGAGGCGGGAGAACAAACTTTCAAAGCAAAATATATTCCAACTGATACTAATAATTATGAGATAGTTGAAAATATTGATATACAAATAAATGTTAGTAATTCAAAAAATACAATAATACCAAATATTCAAATACTTAATAAAACATATGACGGCTCAACTAATATAGATTTAGATAATATAATTATTTCTAATTTAAATAATGATGAATATATAATAAAGAGTGTTACATTGAATAGTTCAAATGTTGGAAATGCAATCGCTACTATTGTTTTAAGATTATCAGATAATAAATTTATAAATTATATGTTTGAAGGTGGTGCTCAAGAAAAAGAATTTAATGTAAATGTTGAAGTTGTTCCACAGCAATTAACAAAGCCAACAGTGGTGGAAAAAACATACACATATGATGGCGAAGAGCAAACAATTGAATTAAATGATTTTGATAGTAATAAAATGAATGTTGTTGGAAATAAAAGAACAAATGCCGGTACACAAAATGTAACAATATCACTAAAAGATTCAAATTATGTATGGAGTGATAATACATTTGCAGATATTACCTTAACATTTACAATTAATAAAGCTGAAATTAATGTTGAAGATAATACATCAAACGCTACATTTGCTTATGATAATTTACCACACATTTTAACTCTTAACATAAATAATAATGATGAATTTGTCATAAGATATATGGATAATAATGAAGAATATACTTTGACTGAATGTCCATCTTATAAAGATATTGGAGTGTATACTATAAAATACAAAGTTTATATTGATGAAAATTATACTGAATATTTCGGTCAAAAAACTTTAAAAATAGAGGAAACAACTTCGTATACAATAAATAATTATAGTGTAGATGAAACAAATAAATATATTAGTAAGATAATGGTTAATACACCGATAAATACATTTACATCTAATTTTACTTTAGGTTATGGATATGGAGTAGACGTTGATTACAAAGAAATAGATAATCAAAAAGTTTTGTATACTGGTGGAAAAACTAGAATAACTCATGGTTTAGATTTATATGCAGAATATACAAATGTTGTAATAGGGGACATAAATGGAGATGGTTCAATAAACTCTGCAGACCTATTAAAAATAAGACAGCATTTATTAGGAATTAATATTTTATCAGGTGTGTATTTCTTATCATCTGATATAAATTATGATGATAATATTAATTCTGCTGATTTATTAAGGGTAAGACAGCATTTATTAGGTATTAAACCTATTGAATAAAATTGGGAGGAATTATGAAAAAAATTAAATTTTTATTAATATTTTTAATATCACTGTTTATATTTAATTTAAATGTTTTGGCTGCTTCAGGCAGTTTGTCTGTTAGTTCAGGGAGTGTATATGTTGGCGATAGCTTTACTGTTACAGTTAATGTAAAATCATCTGCTGCATGGAATGTTCATGTTACATCAAGTGGACCTGTAAGAGGCTGTTCAATTAATCAAGCAGATGCTACTGCTGATGCTTTAGACACAAATAAAACATTTACTACAACTTGCAAAGCAACTGGTGAAGGGACAATTATTATTAGATTGAGTGGCGATGTAACTTCTGCTTCTAACGGAAATGCAGTTAATATTTCTGGAAGCAAGAGTGTAACTGTTACAACTAAGTCAACATCATCAAATGATAACAGTAATAACAATAACAAACCAACTACTACTGATAATAGGTCTAAAAATAATAATATAAAGGAATTATCAGTGGATGGGTATGAGTTAGTTAAAGTTAATGCAAATAATTATACTTTATCTGTACCAAATTATGTTACAAGTATAAATATTAAAGCAACTGCAGAAGATACAAAATCAAAAGTAACAGGGGCTGGGAATCATAGTATAAATATTGGTGAAAACAATATTTTAGTTGTTGTAACTGCAGAGAATGGTTCTCAAAACAAAATAAATATTAAAGTTACTAGAAAAGATAGTTATGAACTAGAAGATTTAGATACAGTATTAAATGATGATAAAATAACAGATATTAACATTACTATAAAATCTGATACTTTGATTGGTTTACAAGATTTAGAAAAAGTTAAGAATAGTAAAAAGATAGTTAAATTTAATTACTATGATGAAATTAAAAATCTTTTATATAGTTGGATAATAGATGGATCAAAAGTAAAAGATAGTAATAATTTGTTAACAACAATTTCTTTTGAAACTGTGAATAAAAAGGAAATATTAAAACTATCTAATTATGCAGATGGATTGTTTTTAAATCTTAAGCATACTGAAAGATTACCTGAAGGGGCAAAGTTAAAGATTTATGTTGGAAATAAATATACTGATGAAGATAAAGTTAATGTATATTATTTTGATAGCAATAAACTAACGCTTGTTAATAATGATTTAAATGTTAAAGAAGGATATATTGAATTTAATGTAAATGCTGGATCAGATTATTTTGTTACAATGTCTAGAATACCTAGTACTATAAATACAGTATCAAATTCAAATTCATATATATTTATAATAATAGCTATAATAATAGTGATTGTTGCCGTTTGCACATATTTATTTTTAAAGAAGAAAAAAAATAATAAATTTAATAAATATAATTAATGATTTTTAATAAATATGAATGGTTTTATAATGAACTAGTTTAACTTGAAAATTATACTTTGCAAAATGAAATAAATAATAGTATTAATTTAGTTAGTAATATATTACTACTTATTATTTGAGATTCCTGGTTGTTCTACACAATGCAGATTCATACCAATAGTTAATTATGTCCCTGTTTTAGGGACTTTTTATTTTTTACATCTAGTTTCAAATCTAGTTTTATTTACAAATTATCTAATAAGTCTATTATTTCATCCTGAACAGTAGGAAACAAATGATAACTTACTCAGATTGTTAGCCTTTCAAAGAAAGAACAAAAGGATCACAAATATACAATTACTGATGATAATACATTTAGTGTTAATAATCAAAATTATGTTATTAAATAATTTTTTAATTTTTTATAAAAAATATGATATAATTTTACTATAATATGATTCATTAATTATATGAAAGGAGTGAAGTTATTAAAAAGGAAAATATACTTTAGTTAAATCACTTTCTAGTGAAGATGAATTAGTATTTGATAATTCAACTACAAAGAGAAAAACATATTATTATAAAGTTAGAAGTTATATAATGATAGATGATGTAAAAGTATATAGTTCATATAGCTCTATTAAATCTATTAAAAGTAAATAAGAGTTGTAATTGATTTACAATTCTTTTTATATTATCAAATATATGATATAATTTTATTAGGAGTTTTTTTATGAATGAATATATTAATTTAGATTTAAATAACATTGATGATGAACATATCTGTTGTGCGATAGGCGATCCCAAACATCAAGTTGGTGTGGATAAGAAAAAAGAATGGATAAAAAGTAAATTAAAAGATGGCCATGTATTTAGGAAACTAAATGCTAGAGGTAAAATATTTATTGAATATGAACCAATTGAAACTGCTTGGGTACCAATTATTGGTAAAAATTATGAATATATTTACTGTTTGTGGGTTGCTGGAAGTTTTAAAGGAAAAGGAATTGCTAGAGAATTGTTAGAATACGCAATTAATGATGCAAAGAATAAAAAAATGAGTGGTATTTGTACATTAGTATCAACTAAAAAGAAACCATTTCTTGGAGAAAAAAAATTCTTTGAACATTTTGGATTTAAAGTAGTAGATAGTATAAATGATTATGAATTAATGGCTTTAGAGTTTGATAAATGTGAAACTCCTAAGTTTAATGAAAGTGCTAGAAATATGAAAATTGATAATAAAGATTTTACTATTTATTATACTAATGAGTGTCCATATGTAGAATATGAAATAAAAGAATTAACTGATTATGCTAAAGATAAAAATATTAAATTAAATTTTGTTAAAATCGATTCATTAGAAAAAGCTAAAAATGCACCATGTATTATTAATAATTGGGCTAATTTTTATAATGGTGAGTTTATTTCAAATACAATATTAAATGCAAATGCATTTGAAAAATTATTAAAATAGAAATGAGAGTGATAAAATGAAAAAATTATTTGGTGGAATTAACTTAACTTGGACAAAAGTAATTATACTTGCGATTATCGCAGGAGTTTATACTGCATTAATGGCTATTATACCGGCTCTTAGATATAGTTCTTTTATTACAATAACAGCAACAATGGAAGTATGGATATTTTTTGGAATATTAATCATAATGAATAGTAAGTCAAATAAAGATTCTGCATTAAAATGTTTTGTATTCTTTTTGATTAGTCAACCGCTTGTATATTTAATACAAGTCCCTTTTAGCAATTTAGGGTGGCAATTATTTGTGTATTATAAATATTGGTTTATATGGACTATTTTATGTCTTCCAATGGGATATATTGGATATTATATGAAAAAAGACAAATGGTGGGGATATTTAATATTACTTCCAATGATAATAATAGTTTCTAATGAATATTATAGATATTTATCTGATTTTATGTTTTCATATCCTAAATATATTTTAATTTGTTTATTTTGTATATCAACTTTAATTATTTATCCTTTATATATTTTTAATAACAAAAAAATTAAAATAGTTGGTACAATTATAAGTTGTATATTTATAATAGTTGCAACAGTATTTAATATATTAAATCCTCCAATTTACAGTACTGAAATAATGTCAAATAATGAAGAACATTCTTTTGATAATACATATAAAGTATATCTTGTTGATAAAAAATATGGTGAAGTTAGTATAAAATATTTTGATGCTTTAGAAAATTATATGATACATGCTGAATTTAAAAAAGAAGGTAAAACTACAATGATATTAGAATCTCCTAATAATGAAAAACAAGAATATCTTATTAATATAAAAAGAAATACATATGAGGTTAAGAAGAAATAATATTTACGTAAACTAAATAATTAATCTTGAATATTTTAATTCAAGATTTTTATTTATGCTAAAATAAAAATGAAAGTAGTGATTAATATGTTTAAAGGAAATTATAATTTTTTTGATTACAAATATAATATAAGTGGATATACTGGTCAAGATTATGGATCATTTGCCCAATCTTTGTATTTGATTATTTCAATTATTTTATTAATAGGAATATTAATACTTTTAAGAAAAATTTCTAAAGAAAAAGTTATAAAAATTGTAAAATTTACTGGTATATTTTTAATTTTATTTTATATAGTTAAAACAAGTTGGGAATCTTATTATGATATAAAATTAAATGGTTCATTTAATACAGGATTATTACCATTTGATACTTGTTCTATTATTATGTGGGCATGTTTAATTGGAGGCTTTTCAAAAGGAAAAATACAAAAGTATGCACTTTCTTGGTTAACTACTGGAGGCATTGTTGGTGGGTTAGGAGCAATGTTATATCTAAATGCATTTAAATATTATCCATTCTTTTCATTTGGAGCTTTTTATTCAATGATATGGCATTTATTAATGGTATTTACAGGATTATTATTAATAGTTACAAAAACAGTTTCATTGAAATATGATATAGTAGTTTATGGATTTATATTTCATTTAATAATTTCTTTATTTGTAATTCTAATAGATATAATTTATAATTTTGATTTTATGTTATATTTAAATCTTGGAGGAATTCCAATATTTGAAAGCGTTGCTGATAAATTAAGCTTATTAGGACTTGGTTTATTAAATCCATTACTTATGTTACTTTTATATTTTATATCATTTAATATTATTTACTTTGTATATATGATTTTATATAAAATATCAAATTCTCACTTTATGTCCTTTATTAATAATAGATAAGTAGTATAATTTTCTTAGGAAGAGGGAAAATATGAATCAAATTAAAATAGGTAAGTTTATAGCGGAGTGTAGAAAAAATAAAAAATTAACGCAAGAAGAATTAGCATCTAAATTAAATGTATCAAGTAAATCAGTAAGTAGATGGGAAAATGGTAGAACCATGCCTGATTATTCAATATTAAAATTACTTTGTGATAATTTAGATATTACTGTAAATGAATTATTAAGTGGAGAAAAAGAAAATAATAATTATGATGAAAATTTAGATAATATTTTAAAAGAATATTATAAATTAAAAAAACAAAAAAATATTATTAAAAATACATTAATTATACTTTCAATATTATTTTTAGCACTTATAGTTAGAATAATTATTGTTGGAGGTATAGTTGCTCTTATCACATTTAATCCTTATAAAAATATTTCTGGTATTGAAAACTATAATAAAGAGTATTACATTAAAGAATATAAAGGTGATTTAGATTCAAATTTGTCTATATTTCCAAATGATACATTTAATTTAATAAATCCAACTTTTTATTCATCATTTAAAGTAGGGCTTTTTGATACTGATGGCTATATTGTTTTAGATACTAAATATAATGAAAATGATTTTAATAATGAAATTAATAGATTAAGTAATTTAAATATGATAATCTCTAATTGTAACGGAAGTACTTTTACTAATTATATAAAGTATGATGAAAATTCTTATCAATATCCAGCATATATTACAATAGATGGATTTTCAAGTACATATGAATATGCTTTAATTGATAAAGATAATTTAAATATTACTTATGTTTATTTATCATATCCAAACGTATCAAATATACAATATAATAAATATTTAAAAAAAGATAAAAGTGAATATTCAATAATGGATACATTAAATAAATATTCAATGTATAATCATTCATTTGATAATAATAATTCTTTTAATGAATTTGATGATTGTTCTAAATAAAAATAAATGGAAATAACCATTTATTTTTTTAAAACATTATTTTCAATTGGAGATACTTCTATTTGTTTTTTTCTATAATCATCATATTTTACAGTACATTCTTTATTTTGATAAGGATTATAATGAGTAACTGTTATTGAAATGCCAGCGTCATTTAGAGGACAAGATATTAAATCGAAATCTTCTTTTTCAATTTCACAAATCAAAGGGTTAGGCTTATCATTGATTAAATTTGGCATAGAAGAATCAAATATATAATATTTATCATCATAAGAAACTAAATTATAACTATGACATTCACTTTGTCCATTTTTATTAATCATAGAACATTTGTATATTGAATTAATATTTAAATATTTTAGCAAGTTTTGAGATAAAGTAGCTCTTTCAACACACATCGCAGCACTTTTACCTTTTAAATTTGAAATTTTGTTATTTTTTGCTTCTTCATTATCATTATCATAATAATAATTCATTCTTTCATTATATTTTGAAAAACCTTTAAAATAATCATCCACTGTATCTAAAACAATTTCACATAAATTTATAAAATTTTGTGGATTCTTTTCATTTATTTTTTGATTAAGTAAAGTATAAGCATCACTTATATCTCCAATTACAGTCTGAATCATTTCCATTCCAGACCCAATAGCGATTATTTCATCAGTAAATGATTTATCAAAAGAGGAAAGCTGTCTACTGATAGTTGCAACTCCAAGAAAATTTACTCCAATTCTATCTTTTCTTATTTTGCCATCTTCTAAATATACTTTATCACCATCAATTTTAATTCCATTATATTCTCTCATACATTTCACCTAAAATAATTATATCAATTTGAAATATCATTAAGCAATAATGTTTACATATTGTTGTAAATTATTAAGTGATGTTGACTTCTTGTACAAGATACATAATATAAATATCTTTCATCATAAGTATATTTATTATTTTTTTCTGTATAAATAATAGTTGCATCAAATTCTAAACCTTTAGCCATATATGAAGGCAATGTAACAAGCGTTCTTGAAAATGTTTTAGAATTATTTGAAATTAATGTTAAATTATTTAAATCTTTTTTAAGTAAATTATATATTTTATTTGCTTCTATATCATTTTTAGTAATAATAGCTATTGATTTATTGCTTTTAGAAAGCTCATTAATATCTTTTAATAATTGTTCTTTTAAATTATTTTCTATTCTAAATTCAACAGGTATTTTAGTATCTCTTCTAATAGCGGATACTAGGTTTAATCCTAGTATCTTATTTGTATGTTCAATAATTTCAGGACTTGATCTATATGTTTTATTTAACTCAACATAATTACATTCATCAAACACTTTATTTAAATCATTTAAAGATTTATATTGATAATAAGGATTAATTGTTTGATTAATATCACCTAGTATAGTAAATTTACTTTTTCTAAGTATTTTTTTCAGTAACATATATTGTAGTATATTATAATCTTGTGCTTCATCAATAATAGTTTGTTCAATAGTATAATCATTACCTAAAAATTTTAATAAACTTTTCATATAAACAAATAAACATGCATCTTCAAAAGATATTTTTTTATCATTTAATTTATTTAGGTAACTATCAGGTATTTCTTTAGAATAATATTTTTTAAATTCATTACTTTTATAAAAATTTTTATATATTTCTTTTATATCTATTGTAGTATTTAATCTTTCTCTTAGCCATTTTGAAATTTGTTTTTGTTTAGTTTTATTTCCATTACAATTCATTTCAGATAATTTATTTGCAATTTCATCAATTCTTTCAAATAATGGTAAATGAGAGTATCTTTCTTTTAAATAATAATTTAATTTATCTTTTGTTACAAATAAATCATGATTTAATATATCATCTATGAATACTATTTTATTTGTATAATTATCAATGTATTCTTCGATAACTTTTATTATTTCATTTGATTGTTTAAATTTAATTAAATCAATATATGTTTCTTCATATTTATAATATCTCTCAATAAATGAAGTAAATGTTTCAACTTGTTTATATTCAGTTATATATGTTTCTAAAAAATCACTAAATGTTGTTTCTTTTGTATTTTCTTCTCCAAGTTCAGGAAGTACATTTGATATATACTCTGAAAATACTTTATTTGGTGCAAAGATAAGTACTTTATCACTAGTTAAATTTTTAATTTTATAAAGTAAGAATGCAATTCTGTGAAGTGCTACTGAAGTTTTACCTGAACCTGCAATTCCTTGAACAATAAGAGTTTTATCATTTATATTCCTTATAATAGCATTTTGTTCAGTTTGAATAGTATTAACAATATTTTTCATATATTCATCTGTTTTGTTTGCAAGTACTTCTTGTAATAATTCATCTTGAACATTTAGTTTTGAATCAAAAACTCTTTTAATTTTAGCATCTTCAATAGTAAATTGTCTTTTATTATGTAAGTATCCATTAATATTTCCGATAGGTGCTTCATAACTAGCATTTCCACTTTCATAGTCATAAAATATACTTGATATTGGACTTCTCCAATCATAAATAATATTATCATTGTCTTTTGTTAAATAAGTAAGTCCAATATAAATATCTTTTCTTCCATCTTCTTTTGTTTCAAAATCAATTTTAGCAAAGTAGGGCGAGTTTTGAATCTTATAAAGTTTCTTATAATATTTTGCTTTCATTTCTAAGTTGTCAATTTCTTGATCATTTGATGACATTATTGTTTTCATTTCAGTTGGGTCTAATTCTGCACGAGTATCCCATACAAATTTTTTAAATTCTTGTTGTTTTTTTTCATCATCATACAAGTCTTGAGCCATAGTAGATATTTGTTGTCTTAAAAGTTTTGTAGTTAATTCTAGATGTTTATTTTCTTTTGAAAATTCTTCTTCACTTAAATTCATAAAACCTCCATATAAAATTTTAAGTGTTATCTAGATTAATTTAACAGCATTGAATAAATACTATCAAACTATTTAAATCTTGTCAATAGAAATAAATTAAAATTATTTTTTTTCTAAAATACTACAAAAAAAGTAATTTATGTGTTAAAATGTATAAGGAGGATATTATGAACAAGACAACTTTAATAATTTTATTAGTTTTTATATTTTTATTAGTTTTATTGCTTATACTTTTCTTAATAATCAAAAGTAGACGTAAAAAAAGTATAATGAATAAATTAGATAAATTAAATACTGAAAAAAATTTAATAATATCATCTACATTAATAACTGAACTTGATAAAGCAGAAAATCTTGCTAATAATAAAAAATTAAAATCAGACGTTGAATCTTGGAAAAAAAGATTTAATGAACTTGAAAAAATAGATATGCCATATATAACAGATGACATTGTTGATGCAGAAACATATTGTGAAAATAAACAATTTGATTTATGTGAGCAAGCAATAATAAATGCTGAAAAAGATTTGTTTCATGTTAAAGCAAAATCTATTAAATTATTAAATGAAATAAAAGATTTAACTGAAAGTGAAAGTAGAAATAGAGAAGCAATAACTAAATTAAAAAGTATTTATAGAGAAGTTGTATTTAAATATAATAAAAATAAAAAAGATTATGATGGAATTAATGATAGAATTGAATTACAATTTGAAAATATAGATAAATTATTTAGTGCATTTGAAGTTGCTGTTCAAAATAAAAATTATGAAGAATTTGCTAAGGTTGTTAGGGCTCTTGATGATATGATTAGTAATATTAATATAGTTATAGATGAAGCACCTACAATACTTTTGATATCTAAAATGATTCTTCCTAAAAAGATGAAAGATATTGAAAACAATGCAAATAAGCTTAAAAAAGATGGATATAATATTGAATATTTAAATCTTGAATACAACATAGAGGAAACTAATAAAAAAATTAATGATATATTAGATAGACTTAAAAAATTAAATTTACAAGATTCAGTTTTTGATTTAAAAACATTAGTGGATTATTATGAAAAAATATATACTGATTTTGATAATGAAAAACGTAGTAAAAGAGAATATGAAAGAGGTATTATAAATGTAAATGATAGAATTAGTAAAGTTAGTTCTATCGTTAGGAATTTATATGCTGAAATTGATAATATTAAGGATACATATGATCTTACAAATGATGAAATTAAAGTTGTAGATGAGATAAATAAAGAGTTAATTAGTGTTAAAGATAGTTTTAAATTAATAAATGATAGAACTCTTTCAAAAGTAATGCCATATTCTAAATTAAATAATGAATGTGAGATGGTTGCAGTAAATTTATCTAAAGTAGAAGATAAACTTGAAATGACTCTTAAAAATCTTGGAAGTTTAAAAGAAGATGAAGCTCGTGCCAGAGACCAATTATTTGAAATTAAAAATATAATTAATAATTCAAAATATAAAATTAAGGATTATGATTTACCAATAATACCTGATAAATTTTATGTAGAATTAAAAGAAGCATATGATGCGGTTAATGAAATAAATAAAGAATTAGAAAAGAAACCTATATCAATTAAAACATTAAATGTTAGAGTTGATACTGCTCAGGATTTAGCTCTTAAGTTATATCAAACTGCTAGTTCAACAACAAAAACTGCAGCTATGGCTGAAATGGCTATAGTTTATGGAAACAGATATAGAAGTAGTAATCCTCAAGTGGAAAATGGATTAGTTGCGAGCGAAAAAGCATTTTGTAAAGGTAATTATAATGAAGCACTTGAAATAGTACTTAACGCTATTAATATAGTTGAACCTGGTATACAAAAGAAACTATTAAGTAGGATGGAAAGATAGGGGTGTTTTTAATGGCTAAAAAGAAAAAACAATCATCTGATAAGAAAAAAGGTTTTAGATATTCAAAGGAATTAGAAGGACTATTATTAATATTATTATCAATAGTTGGTCTTGGTTCTTTTGGAATAGTTGGAAGTCTTGTTAAAAAATTTGCTGTGTTTCTATTTGGAACTTGGTACATTTTAGTACTGGTTGTTTCATTGTGTTTAGGAGTGTATTTAATTGCTAAAAGAAGTAAACCAGATTATTTTACAGGAAGATTAGTTGGAATTTATGCTATTATACTAGCATTACTTTTGTTTGCACATTTAAATTATATTAAAGAAAATGGTACAGTAGATAATCCACTTTTAGGTAAACAAATATTTACTAAAACTTATGATAATATTATGGCAGCATTTGATGCACCTAGTGAAATTAGGAATACTGGTGGAGGAATAATTGGAGCTAGTGTTTCTTGGGTATTTGTATCATTGATTGGTGTTGAGGGAACAAGCATTGTTATGATTGTGATTGCGGCCTTTGGATTAATAATGTTATTTGATATAACAATTGCAGATATATTTTCTTCAATTGGTAATGCATTTAGAAAAATATTCAAACGTAGTGATAAAGAAGAAGCTGAACCAAGAAAACTTAATCTTAAGGAAATTGATACTGATATTGAAGAGGAAAAAGAAGTTGATAAGAGAGTTGTTATTACAAGTGTTGAAGATCTTGAACCTAAAAAGCAAGAGACAATTGGTAATATTGAGAAACCAGTTGAACATGTAGAAAAAGTAGAAGAAAGTACAAATGAAATTTATGTAAAGCCACCTGTAACACTTCTTAATTTAAATAAAAACAAAGGTAAAGTTAATTCAACTGAATATATTGCTAATAATACAAAAACATTAGAAAGAGTATTCCAGGACTTTGGGATGCGTGCTAAAGTAATTGAGGTTCATGTGGGGCCTGCAGTTACTCAATATGAAATGGATTTAGAACGTGGAACTAAAGTAAATAAAGTACTTAGTATTTCTCGTGAAATAGCACTTGCACTTGCTGCTAAAGAAGTAAGAATTGAAGCACCTATACCTGGTAAAAATACTGTTGGTGTAGAAATACCTAATCAAAGTATCATGCCTGTAACTATGAGAGAAATAATGGAAGCAATGAGGCTTGAAAAGAAACTTGAAAATTCTGTTCTTGCTGCACCTTTGGGTCGAGACATAATGGGTAATGTAAAATATGTTGAAATTAATAAAACTCCACATATGTTAGTAGCTGGTGCCACTGGTAGTGGTAAAAGTGTATGTATAAATAATATAATTGTATCAATATTAATGAGAGCTACACCTGATGAAGTTAAAATGGTACTAGTTGACCCTAAAAAAGTTGAGTTTAATGTTTATGAAGGTATTCCACATTTATTAATGCCAGTGGTTACTGATCCTAAAAAAGCAAGTGCTGCTCTTCAAAGAATAGTAGTTGAAATGGATGATAGATATGAAACATTTAAAAATAGTGGAACTAAAAATATTCAAACATACAATGAATATATAGAAAAAGAACTTAAGAAAAATCCGAATTGTGGACTTAAGAAGATGCCATTTATACTTGTAATTATAGATGAACTTGCAGATTTAATGTTAGTTGCTGCTAAAGAAGTAGAAGAGTCTATTATGAGAATAACACAATTAGCAAGAGCTGCAGGTATACATTTGATTGTCGCAACACAAAGACCATCAACTGATATAATTACAGGTGTTGTTAAATCAAATATACCAACTCGTGTGTCATTTGCAGTATCTTCATCAATTGATTCAAGAACTATACTAGATATGGTTGGTGCTGAAAAACTTCTTGGAAAAGGAGATATGCTTTATAAACCAATGGATGATAATACTCCTACAAGAATTCAAGGAAGTTTTGTATCAGATGATGAAATCAAGCGTGTTGTTGATTTTGTAAGTGAAAGATGTCATGGTCCAAAATATAGTGACAAATTCACTAATTTAGATAGCCCTGTAGAGGGTGGAAGTACTTCTCTTGGAAATAGTGGTGGAGGTAATGAACAAAAAGATGTACTTTATGATGAAATATTAAATTATGCAATCCGTATGGGTCAGATAAGTGCATCATTAATTCAAAGAAAATATAGTATTGGTTATAATAGGGCAGCTCGTATAATGGATATGTTTGAAGAAAAAGGAATAGTTGGCCCTGCAAAAGGAAGCAAACCAAGAGATGTATTAGTAAAATTAGAAAATAGTGAGGAGTAGAAAATATGACAGTTCATATAGAAGCAAAAAAAGATGAAATCGCACCACGTGTGTTAATGCCAGGAGATCCAAATCGTGCAACTTATATTGCAAATAAATATTTAAAGAATGCTAAACTTGTTAATAAAGTTAGAGGAGAACTTGCATACACTGGTTATTATAAAGATACTTTAGTTACAGTATTTTCAAGTGGAATGGGAATTCCTAGCATGGGAATATATAGTTATGAATTATTTAATGATTATGATGTAGATACTATTATTAGAATTGGTACAGCAGGTAGTTATACAACTGATTTAAATTTATATGATATATTAGTTTGTGATTCTGCATATTCTGAAACTCATTTTGATGAAGAAGCAGGTAGAGAAGATAATTTGATTATTAATGCATCTGGAGATTTAAATGGTATGATTACAAATACAGCAAGAATTAGAGGAATAAATATAAAAGTAGGTAGAGTACATACATCACTTGCATTCTATGCTGAAAGTAAAGATTATCAAAAATATATAGACTTAGGATGTAAAGCAGTTGAAATGGAAACATATGCATTACTTTATAATGCTAAAAAATTCTATAAAAAGGCAACATCAATTTTAACTATTAGTGATAGTTTAATTACACATGAGGAAATAGATAGTCAAGCTAGAGAACAAAAATTAGATGAAATGATTGTTCTTGCTTTAGAATCAATTATAAAATTATAGAAATTGTAAATAATAAGAAAAGAAGATTTTAATATCTTCTTTTTAAAATAAATATGTTATAATAAATCGCAAGAAAGGTTAAATATTATGGAATATAAAAAAATAAAAGAAGAAAATTATACTTTACATTTAATAAATACTAATAGATTTAAAACAATTAGTATAGTTATATTTTTAACAAAGAAATTTGATAAAAATGATATTGCTTATGGAAATATGCTTACTAAAAATATGCTTTATACTTCAAAAAAATATAATACCAAAAGTAAAATGACTAGAGTGGTTGAAGATTTATATGGAGCTAGAATATCATCTTCATTTGGACTTACAGGTGCTTTAGAATCATTTATATTTTCACTCGATTTTTTAAATCCAAAATATACAGAAAAAAAGTATTTAAAGAAAACCTTAAATTATTTTAAAGAAGTACTTATAAATCCAAATGTAGAAAATAATGAATTTAATAAAACGTATTTTGATTTATTAAAAAAAGACATTATATCAAGTATAAAATCAATTAAAGATAATCCTAGAATATTTGGTAGTATTGAATATGCTCGTCTTATGTATAAAGGTACTCCTTCTTCTTATAGTACATATCCTAATATAGATGAAGTTGAAAAAATATCTCCAAAAGATTTATATAAATTTTATAATACTTTATTTGATGGAAGCTATAAAATAGATATAGTTGCTTTAGGTGATATTAATTTTGATATAAATAAATATATTAAAGAAAGCTTTGGTAATATAAAAGGAAATAATGAAAATAAATTAAAATTTGAGATTAAACATAAATATGATGATAAAATTATTAATAAAATTGATACACTTCCATTTAATCAATCTAGATTATATATGGGATATAGATTAAATGATTTGAGTTTCCATGAATTAAATCATGTACTTAGAATTTATAATACAATTTTAGGTACAATGAATGATTCAATA
>Ga0247609_10002364_pt1 | contig 20134 bp, 14 predicted proteins | sample 172DNAGHGlowgp2_FD_193487 | JGI IMG/M metagenome (GOLD analysis project Ga0247609, IMG submission 193487) | Sheep rumen microbial communities from Palmerston North, Manawatu-Wanganui, New Zealand - 1728 DNA GHGlow gp2 | ecosystem: Host-associated > Mammals > Digestive system > Stomach > Rumen ...
GGATATATACAGAGGTCTTGGCACTCTCGGCGGGCGGAGTATCCAACGTTTGCAGCGTCTCCACACGCCAGAGGACGAAGCCGATGATAATGAAGGTGTCTATTTGGGCGATGAACTCGGAAGTCATGCCATCGAAAAACACGGTGTAGGCACTATAGACGAACAGGATGCAGGCAATGAATACAAGACTCTGCCACACCTCTTTGTGTTGTAGGTCGGCGAAGTTGTTGTGTAACCAACGGTTGTACTGCCACAAGGCACGTACATAATAGATAATAAAGCAAACGCAGATGAATCGCATGTAGTATTCCAACGCGAATTGACTCCTGTTATCATGACTGACGATACCCCAGACGGCGATACCTATGAGGGGTATCAGTGCCACGACGATAGGCCAGATCTTCCTTTTACGGTCTTGTAACATCCGCAGCAGCACCACCATCATCAACGGCATAAAGGTAAGACGGTCTAATAATAAGTTGATGATGTTACGTACCAGCCTGTCGTTCGCCAAACATACTGTACCCACTGCCGTCCACCATACGTGGCTCGCTGCTGAGGCGAACAGAAAGGCAGCGGCCCATCGGCGCAATGACTCGGGAGGCGTGATATTGGGGGCGATGTCGTTGTGTCGGTGCAGCAACAGATAGAATCCGGCGATGACAGCCGCCATAGCCGCTGCCCCGTAGAGCATCGTATAGAGAACGTTGTTAAGACCTTCTAATTCGTACATGATCTTTCTTTTTCGCTGCAAAGTTACGCATTATTTGCAAAAATCGCATCTTTTCCGAGTCTCAGAATTTACAAAAAGTCTCAGAATTTACAAAAAATGCATCTGTGCTTTCCAAACAGGCGGGTAATTCTGAAAGAAGTCGTAATTTTGTGACTTGAAACTAAAACAAAGAAGATAAATACGAAAATAATGACTGAAGAAAAGTCATATTACCCCGAGCATGACGAGAACGCGATGGAGTTCATCCACCGTGTCATCATCGCACAACCCGACTGCGAACCACTACGTATCGTGGAGCAACTGGTGGAGATTGCGGTGGGTGAACTGAAAGACCGTCCGTATGACATCAGTGCGAAAGCCTCGACACAACGGATGGTGGTGACGTTGCGGCATCACGGGAAACCTATTGACGAACGGATGGTGTGGGTCATGGGTGACCATACCGACCATGTGGACTATCATCCCAATGAGACGGATGACGGTTGGGTGCTCACCATCTATCGGGATATCCCGCCCTTGTTCGTCACACGTAGATATTAATGTAAACCATGAAAGGAAAGATTATTCAACCACCTTATTTAAAAGAAGGAGACAAAGTCGCTCTTATATCTCCAGCCTATTGGGTGCCAGAAGGAGCCATCCTGCAGGCCGCAGAGGTTATCAGGAGTTGGGGCTTGCAACCTGTCATCGGGCCTCATACCACCAGCCTGAATGTGGATGCCTACGCAGGAACGGCAGACGAACGTGCCGCAGACCTGCAATGGGCACTCGAGGATGACAGCATCAAAGCCATCTTCTGTTCCAGAGGAGGCTATGGCTCTATCCACCTGTTGGATCGCATCCCATTGGAAGACTACCGTCAACATCCTAAATGGCTGATAGGACATGGTGATATCACCACGTTGCTCTATACCATTGCCGGAACAGGACTGATGGGCATTCATGGGCCTATGGCATTCCAGATAGCAGGTGGTCAGGAACCAGCCACCACGATATTGCGCAATATTCTCTTCGGCACATTTCCCCAATACAAGATAGCAGGCAATGCTTATAACCGATGTGGTCATGCAGAGGGTATACTTGTAGGCGGCAATCTTTCAAGTTATGTCACCATCACTGGCACAAAATACCATCGTCTGCCCTCACAGGATATCATTCTCTTTGTGGAAGAGGTGGAGGAGTCGTTACACGCCATCGACAGACTGTTCTATACGCTCCGTCTGCAACTTGACTTCGAAAGGGTGAAGGGCATCGTCTTCGGCACATTCAGTTCCATCAAGTTCGATCTTCAGTTTGGCAGTGTCGAACAGATGCTGATAGCCCATCTGCACGATATGGAGATTCCCATCTGTTGTGGATTCCCCGTTGGCAGTAACAGTTGTCTACCACTCATAGAGGGGGCACCGTGTTCACTTGATGTGACACCAGAGAAAGCCCTCCTGTCTTTCAACATTGGAGGCACAGAACGGCATTACGATATAGAGAAAGAGCATCCGCAACTCATGAGATGAGTTAGAGTCTCTTATAGTAGCGGAGAGGTTCGAGACCCTCGATTTCTGGGTGGAGGATGCGGATGAAGTCGTTGAGGAGCCAATCGGGACGGAAGGGTGACTCTTCGTAGAATGGGGAACGCTCGACATCGCAGCCATAGACATTCTTCTGACGGAAAGCACTGAACTGGTCGTAGCCGTGATGTTCGGCACTGAGTTCAGCGTAGGTAATGTCGTGGTCACTGCTGTAACGGAAGAGCCAGACATCAGCCTCACCAGCCTTTTCCAAGACAGCCTCGAAAGGAAGAGAGACAGAACCGCTGTGTTCGTCTTTTGCCCAAGGATAGTCACCCCCTGCATCCTGAATCATCTGACCGATGGTGCTCTGGCCGCCTGGCACATACCAGACACTACCTGTCACCTTGTCGAGTAACACAGAAGGACGTTTTTTTTGTGTCACCATTGCCTTTAGGGCATTGTAATGTTTATCGACTTCCTCAAACAGACTATCTGCCTTTTGTTCACAACCGAAGAGGATACCATAGAAGCGCAGCCACTCGGCACGGCCCAAGGGTGTCTTTTCCATATATTCGGCACACTCCACAAGGGGGATGTCTATCTCTTCGAGTTTGCCGTAGCCACCGCTATTCTCGAAGGGGGAGAGGAAGATGGCATCAGGCCGTTGGTCGATAATCTTCTCTACCACAGGACTGAGACCGTCGCCCACATCGGCAATCTTGCCTTTCTGCACTTGCTCCTGAATCCAGGGAATCTTGATGTATTTGAGGTCGGCTACGCCAGAGATGCTGTTCTCCTTTTCGAGCGACATCAGCATGGCGCAGTGGACGGTGGTGAACATCATGGAGCGACGCAAAGGCGTACGGATGATGGTGCCGCTGGGGATATGCGGCGGAACCTCACAGTCGGAGGGGATGAGCACATATCGATGTAGCGTCATCCCCTCTTTCCATGGGTTTTGAAGTGACGCCACCACATAGCCATCGTATCTCACGACACTAAGCAGGGTGGCGTACTTGAAGGTGACGGTATCGCCCTCGGCCTGGACAGAGGAGGTCTGGCCTCCCCTGCAGGCAGAGAACAATGTCACCAAGAATAATAACTTAACGTATTTCAAGGTCTTTTACTTTTCAATCACCATATCGTCGATGCAGGCGTAGGTCGGAGTGGTCAAACCCCAGTCGTTGGCCTTGCTACCCTCAAAAGCAATCGAGATAGAACTGATGTTCTCGAAGGCATCGATACCAGCGAGGTCGATGTACTGCCAGTCCTTGATATAGTCGCCATCCTTGGCAAGGTCAATCTCAATGCGTGCGCCACTTAACGAACCGTCAGCAGGAGTGGGATAGATGACACATTTCAGATAGTCTTCTTTCTCGAACTTACCAGGAGACATACCGTCGCCATTGAGGATGGCGTCAACAGTCCAGGCATCGTTGGTAATCCAGAAACCTTTCAGGGTGACAGCACCGCCGAAATCAATGTCCTCGCCGAAAGGATAGACCACGCAGAAGTTCTTACCGCCATGGGCACCACCAGCGATACAGTTGAACTGGTCTGTTGCCATCGTCTCCGAAGAGAAGGTCGTAGCCGTGCGGTTAGAGACGCCATAGCCGCTCCAACTGCCCCAAGCGGGTGTGTAGTTAACGGGGAAGGTCACACCGCTCTCAGTGTAAGAACAAGCGAAAGCCTCAGAGCCATAGTTTTCGAACGGTGTACCCGTCTCGTCGCCACACCAGATGCCGTCAGCATTGAGCGTAGCCTTTTCGAAACCAATCGTCACAGTGGTCTTAACGGGAGCAGGAGCAGGATTGTCTTCCTTGCTACAAGAAGTGAATGACAATGCAAAGCCACATACGATGGCTGCGAGTCCGAAAAATTTGTTTGTTTTCATAACTGTTTTGTTTTTAAAAGTGAAACATGTTTATTTGGAGAAAAATTTCTTGCCGTTTTGGATGATGATTTTAGAGGAAGGTGGAGAGTGGCGCTCGACCTCTGGTCGCTTGCTACCGAAGGGACGCAAGAAAGAGGAAAGAGAATACCTGCGGCCTTGCAAATCATAGGCGGCAGCAAATTTTTCACTTTTCACTATTAACTTTTCACTTATCCCTGCAGTGGCCTCGCGGATAGCCTCAAGCGATTCCTCAAGATGGATATCCTCGGCACCTGCAAACTCGGTAGAGGTTTCGCCCCACCATTCTGGCTGGGGACATTTCTGGTTCAGACCTGTATAGACTCGTACGAAGTCGATGAAGTCGAGGTTGACAGGTTGGCGGTTTTCATCGACAGCCCATCCGATATCAATACCACAACCCTCATAATTAAAAGAGGTGGCATCGGCATTGTCGGTGAAGTTGGGCAGGTTGTCGGCATAGCCATAGCGGAAACCGATCAGTACATAGTAATATGGACTCCAACCACTGTCAACCTGATCGGAGAGGTTCAGCATATTGTCTGGCAGACGGGTGCCTCGGAAGGTCAGTCCATCGGGTAACCACTGGGGATAGTATTCCTGTGTGTGATAGTGGTTACGATCGATGGTACCGCTGTTACCACGATTGTCCATCCAGGGGATATCTCCCATTGGGTTCTGCTGGTAGGTGATTTCATAACCGTAGTCTACCTTACCGATGCTGTCTACATCGCAACTGCCACTGATCTCATACCAAGGGTCATCAGGCAGACCGTTGCCGTTGACATCCTTCGATACCATCACAATGCCAGCCTCGTTCATACCACCGAAGACGAGGTTCTTCATCTCCTGATAGGCATTGCCCCAGATGGCGAAGTCGCGCTGACCAGGAAGATTGGCAATGGAGTGGTCGAAGTGGAAGGTGATATAGCCTCCCCAGCCACCGAGGGCCACTAGATGTGAGTCAATAGGACCCAGGCCGGCAAGGTTCTCGTTGCATTTACGGATCATGTCGGCTTCGGTGTCACCTTCCTCGTATGCTGGTGCATCGTTTACATACTGACCAGGAGCCGGACGGTATTCATCCACCGCCTGGATATATTTCGAATGCACCGCTACATCGTCTATCCGCTGAGCGTTTAAAGGTGAAAAGGTGAAAAGGTGAATAAGTGAAAAACTTATCACCAACCCCTTTCCTTTCATTATATATTTACTCTTATTCATTTTCTCTTCTTTTTTCACCTTTTCAATCTTTCACCTTTTCACTTTTATATCGGAACGCTGCGTGAGCGGGTATATCGCCCGTATTCACCTTCCAGTCGAAGGTGCCGTCAGGGAGGAAATGCAGCAACTCACCGCTGGAGACATAGTTCTTGGCATCCATCAGGTAGAAGTCACGATGCAGGGGATTGACGATGATGCCGTAGGGCATACGGATTTTTTGTATTTCCGGGGCATCGGAGAGACTCGTACTGACGACCTGATGAGTGCGCACATTGATAATACCGTAGGTAACGGTATTTGTCATCGTCACCTCACTCCACTGACTACCGTAGAAATAGAGTGAGTCACCTACGATGCACAGGTCGCTGACGGCCTGGTCCAGATGTCCGCCTACCTGCATCTTACCGTCAGCACCCTTTGTCAACCACCAGAGGCTACCCGTTTCGTTGGTATAGTTGCCACGGGCTGTCACCCAGAGTTGTCCGTATTTGTCAGCCTTCACATGGTGCAGGTTCAGAGCCACCTCTATCTTGTCTGTCTCCTGCGTCGTCCTGAGGTCTATCACACTCACCGTACTCTCATAGCCTTGTCCCGTCATTCCCTGATAGCCACCACTGTTGGCTACATAGAGGCGGTTGTCTATGATAGCCATCTCCTCGGGCTGGTAACCAACGATACATGAATCTACTTTCTGTAATGATAATGTATCCACCTTATAGACCATTCCCAAAGGTGAGGTTCCGTCGCCATAGACGGGACTGACATACGACGAGACGTATGCAAAACCATCCTTAAACGTCACATAGCGGCAGTTGGGGATATCTACCTTTCCGATTCTGACGGCATCCTCGGCACGGGCCACCTCCACCTTGTTGGAGCAGTTGATGACGAGCCAAAGGCGTGAGCCATAAATCTGACAATCGTTGCCCACATCGCCCAGCATCATCACGGTACTAGGGTTGCGTTCGGAATAGATATTACGATAATAATGCACGGTGGAGTCTTTGCCGGAGAGGTCGAGGTAGTCGAGGGTTGATTTGTTGGAACCCATATTCCCCTCGTTGAGCAGGTACATCCCGATAATCTCACTCTTCACCGTCTTGCCGCCAGTGTTGATATCCTCCATCGGTACCACCATCACATCGTCTCTGCAAGAGGCGAGCATCAGGAGGGGCCATATGTAAAGTAATAGTCGTTTCATATCTCAACACTTAAAGTGAGGGCATAGTTACGACCCGGCATGGGGTAGTTGACAATGACCTCGTAGTCCTGGTCTAAGATATTATTGACATCCAGTTGCGCCCTCCAGAGCACCTTCTGCCATTGGAATCGGCAGACAAGGCTCAGGTCGCTGGTGTACCATGGTTCCATGTGGTTATAGAGAATATTCTCCTGCTCGTCGTAGCGTTCGCCTGCATAGATGAACGAGTAGTTCAGATCCCAGTTCTTGTAACTGAGGCCGAGGATGGCGGAGCCGGAGTGCCAGGGGATGTAGGGTATCTGGTCGTTGTAATAACTATCAGCGGGGTCCGTCACGTCTCGTGCATCTTGGTAGGTGTATTGGGCCCGGGTCGTAGCCACCAGATCCTTGCCAATCTGGAAGTCTGCCTCTGCCTCCACATCAATGCCCTTGATATGCACCTTACCCAGGTTGAGCATCGTCCAACGGAACTGCTGTCCTTTGGGGTAGGCCACGATCTTGTCGTGTACCGTATTATAATAGGCATCGAAGTGCATCTCTGCATGACGGATGACGCCATGCTCGAAGTGCTTGTTGAGGGCGAAGCCTGCATCGTACTGCAAGGCACTCTCCGGCACGAGGTTGGCATTACCCATATCGGTATAGTAGAGGTCATTGAAGGTGGGCATGCGGAAACTCTTCTTCACATAGGCCCGCATCGAGAAGAATGTGCCTCGGAAGGGATAGATATTCACGAAGAGGGCAGGGGTGAGTTTCGAGAGCGAATGACTTCCGTGATGTGTCTTATCGTGGATGAAGGTGGCGAGCACGGAGCCTTGTGCCTTCAGGTGTTTGTAATCGACGGCAGTAGCCAGACTCACGAGGTTGGAGAGACGTGTCGGGAAGGCGAAATTATAGGTGTCGGCATTGAGTTTGTTCCACTTGAAGTCGTAACTCAACGAGGCACTCCAGTTGGGTAGCAGTTCCAGCACGTTGGCGGTAGAGAGATAGAACTCCTGTTGCTTGTAGCGGTTGTCAACGGGCAGTTGTGTGGAGTCCTTATTCACATAGTGGGTGTTGTAGTAGGCGTACTTCGCCAGCCAACGGGTACTGAATCCGTTGCCGATGTTCTTGTCGAAGGCTGCCTGCACAAAGGTGTTCAGGTCTTGTTGGCGCTCTCCTCTTCGCCACACGTTATTGACGATGGCCCCAGGGATGCCTCGGGCAGAGTTATAGAGATAACCCTTCACCTGCCAACCACCCTGATCCAGTCGTCCGAAGAGGTTTGCCTCGATACGTTCGGCATGGATATCGCCGTTCTGACGCACGGCGGTTGTGTCCCAGGCTGTCTCACCGTTCGGATAGCGCCGTTCGTAACGGAACTTATACTTGCCGCTGGCTGTCAGGAACCCCGCACTCACGGAAGAACTCACCGCTTCGGAAAGTCTCTGTTCCCAGAGAGTCGAGAATCGGAACATATCACTGCTTCCATACTGAGCCTTAAACTTCAGATGGGTCATTTCCTGACTCCTGACTCCTGTCTCCTGACTCCTTAAAAAAACAGGTGCCTTCGTACGGATATAGATGGCTCCTGCATTCCCGAAGTCGGAGGCGGGTTGGAAGATGGCACTCTTCTGACCATTGTAGAGAGTGATCTCCTCCACATTGTCGAGCGAGAACTGTCCCAGGTCTATCTGTCCGTTCTGGGCATTGCCCAACTGAATTCCGTCGTAGGAGATGCCTAAGTGATGTGTACCCATCGAACGGATATTCACCGTCTTGATACCCCCCACACCGCCATAGTCCTTCAACTGGATACCAGAGAAATAACGCAGGGCATCGGCCACGGAGTGGGAGTTCAGTTTCTCCAGCATCTCACCGTTGAGTTTCTGACTGGGTACCACCTCTCGCATCGCAGGTCTTGACACCACGACAATCTCCCGAACGTGTTGTACGGAGTCCAACTTGCTCTGTGCAATAGAAGTGAGAGATGAAAAGTGGAAAACGAAAAGTAGCAGCAGCATCATCCGCCACCGCTTCACGCAGATACCTATCCCATACCTTTCACTTTTCACTTCTTCACCTCTCTATTTCCTCGTTGCCGTCTAATCCCAGAGACAGGCAAACGATCAAGACAAATCGGCAGGTCTTCTGACTTGTCGTCTGGCAGCAAACGTCTTCCCGATAATCTCAGTGACGATGTGTTTGCGCCGAAAAAGACGACTCACAGCAGCGGGTCTGCTCGGGATTTCCACCCGATTCCCTATTAGTCACCCAATGGTGAACCGATTGTCGGGTGCAAAGATACGAAAAAACGAGCGAAGAACAAAATAAACTCGTTTATTTTTTCTTCCGAGTGGCAGTATCTTCGCGACTTTGTCGCAAAGATACAAAAAAATTTGAAAAGAACAATGGATTTTGGAGAATTAACGCAAATCGTTCTAAAATAAAGGAAAAGTTGTACTAAAGCTAATTGACACGGATAAACATCATGGTGAGGTCGTCGTTTGCTGCTTTTCCATATACTTCATTATATTTTGTGTTTTTGTCTTTTTTATGAGGATGATAATGTAAATGTGGATAAGTTGAAAACTAAAGGATCTTCATTGCTATCCAGGCGCAGGCCTCTGCATCGGCGAGGGCATGATGATGATTGGCGAGGTGATAACCACAGTATTCTGATACTGTATGTAGTTGATGGTTGGGTAACTGTGGAAAAGCCTTGCGAGAAGCCACACATGTACAATAGAAAGGATAATCCGGATAGTCCATCTGGTAACAACGGAACACTGCTTTCAGGCAACTCTCATCGAAGGCTTTGTTATGAGCCACAAGTGGCAGTCCCTCTATCAGCGGCTCGATCTGTTTCCAAACTACAGGAAATACAGGAGCCTCTTCTGTATCACGACGCGTCAGTCCATGCACTTGCGTACACCAATAATTATAGTAATTGGGCTCTGGCTGAATCAGGGAATAGAAAGAATCTACTATCTCGCCATTGCGCACAATCACCACACCAACGGAGCAGACACTGGTTCGCTCATTATTAGCAGTCTCAAAATCTATTGCTGCAAAGTCTTCCATTTTATCAGTCGGAATAGTTGCTCTGTATCAGCAACGTTTGTTTCTTTACCATATTGTGTATTACACTTTTGCTTCTTGGATGATTATTGTAATAGATGCGACATTAAAACCTTTACGCCTATCAAGATGAGGATGGTGCCTCCTACGAGTTCGGGGTTTAGTCGGCGGATGATGGTCTTCCCGAAACAACGGCCCAAGTGGTAGCCGACGATACTGAAGAGAAAGGATACCAAGCCTATGAGGAGGAGCGGTAGGGTGAGTTGGCTGAGGGCGGTATAGCCCGTGCAGGCAAAGGAAATGCCGACAGCCAGTGCGTCGATGCTGGTGGCAACGGCAAGGAGCAGTTGGGTGCGCAGACGACAGGGATTGAAATGATGCTCCTCCTCAGGACCGAAACTCTCCCAGATCATCTTTCCTCCGATGAGACCTAACAGTCCGAAGGCAATCCAGTGGTCGTAGGCTTCCATATACGACTGGAAATGACTGATGCCCAGCCAGCCCAACAGTGGCATCAGGGCCTGGAAGAAACCAAAGAGAAAGGCCATTCTTAGGCAAGAATGGTGATTACCCTGTTGCGGAAGAATCACTCCACAGACGATAGAGACTGTGAAACAATCCATGGCGAGGGCGACGGCTAAGAGGATGATATCTAAGAGATTCATATAGTATTTGTTTACCTCATTCTTGCACTTTGGCTGCAAAAGTACAAAAAAAGCCACAGATTACACAGATTATCACAGATAATTTTGTACTTTTGCATCAGAAACTAAAAACAAAGTTCATTAACAATGATGAAGAAAGCAATGATTCTCGGAATGCTTTTGGCTGTGTCGATGTCGATGCAGGCAGAGCAGGTGACTGTCCAAACGAAAAATGTCACAATGGTACTTAACGTGGAAAACGGCAAAATGCCACAGTATGTCTATTTCGGTGCGAAACTCAGTAACTATGACTTGGCTCACTTGCAGACACCCCGTAACGGACGGATGGATGCCTATCCTATCTATGGCTTGAACTGCCCTGCTGAGGCTGCACTCGCCATGAAGCATTCGGATGGCAACCTCTCTACGGCGATGTATGTCACAGGGATGGAGAACAAGGATAACACCCTCCGAATCACCCTGAAGGATCCGGAATATCCTGTATCTGCAACGCTCTGCTATAAAGCCTATCAGGAGGAAGATATGATTGAGACTTGGGCAGAAATCACTAACGGCGAGGCCAAGCCCGTCACACTGACGCAGTTTGCCTCTATCTGTCTGCCCATCCGTAGGGGCGATGTGTGGCTCTCGCATTTCTATGGCTCTTGGGCCAACGAGGCTCAGTTGGTGGAAGAACCAATCCTTGCTGGCGAGAAGGTGATTAAGAATAAGGATGGCTCGCGCAACTCACATACCGATCATGCTGAAGTGATGTTCTCCCTCAACGGGAAGGGTCAGGAGAATACGGGTGACGTTATCGGCGCTGCCCTCTGCTACTCAGGCAACTACCAACTAAAGGTGGAGACGGACGACACAGAATATCATTATTTCTTCGCTGGCATCAATCCCGACAACTCTGAGTATCATCTGAAGAAAGGCGAGACCTTTGTGACACCGAAAGTTGCCCTCAGTTTCTCGCAGCAGGGACTCTCTGGCGTATCCCGCAATTTCCATAAGTGGGGCCGCAAGTATATGCTGGCCCACGGTAACAAGGAGCGCAAGATTCTGCTCAATTCCTGGGAGGGTGTCTATTTCGACATCAACCAGCAGGGCATGGATCAGATGATGGGCGACATTGCCTCAATGGGTGGCGAACTCTTCGTGATGGACGATGGTTGGTTTGGTGACAAGTATCCTCGTAAGACGGACAACTCCTCTCTCGGCGACTGGGTGGTAGATAAGAACAAACTGCCTGAGGGTATCGAGGGACTGCTCCGCGATGCTAAGAAGCACGGCATTAAGTTCGGCATCTGGATTGAGCCTGAGATGACCAACTCTGTCTCTGAACTCTATGAGGCTCACCCCGACTGGATCATCAAGGCCCCGAAGCGTGAGGCTGTGCAGGGGCGTGGCGGTACACAGTTGATCCTCGACATGGGCAATCCCAAGGTACAGGACTTCGTGTTCAGCGTCGTCGATAACCTCATGACGAAATATCCGGAGATCGACTATATCAAGTGGGATGCTAACATGCCAATTTTGAATCACGGTTCGCAGTATCTCACGATGAACGACCAGAGCCACCTCTATATTGAGTATCATCGTGGTTTGGAGAAGACTTGTCAGCGGGTGCGCGCCAAGTATCCCGACCTCACCATCCAGGCCTGCGCCTCTGGTGGCGGACGTGCCAACTGGGGTGTGCTGCCTTATTTCGACGAGTTCTGGGTTTCAGACAATACCGATGCTTTGCAGCGCATCTATATGCAGTGGGGAACTTCTTATTTCTTCCCTGCCATCGCAATGGCTTCGCATATCTCTGCCACACCTAATCACACCGTCTTCCGTACCACTGCGATGAAATACCGTATCGACGTAGCGATGAGCGGACGCCTCGGTATGGAGATTCAGCCCAAAAACATGACGGACGATGAGAAGGATCTTTGCCGCAAGGCGATTGCTGAATATAAGCAGATCCGTCCCATCGTGCAGTTTGGTGATCTCTATCGTCTGGTTTCGCCTTACGACAAACAAGGTCTTGCCTCACTGATGTATGTGAACGAACAGAAGTCGAAGTCTGTCTTCTTCTGGTGGAAGACCGAGTCGTTCCAGAACGAGCATCTGCCGCGAGTCAAGATGGCAGGTCTTGATGCCAGCAAGAATTATAAGGTACACGAACTGAACCGCATCGACCTCAAACCGATGGACATCGAGGGCAAGACTTTCAGTGGTGCCTACCTGATGAACCACGGTCTCGAAATGCCTTACCGCAACGAACCCGAGTGGTCCAAGAAGACCGACTGGTCCAGCCGCGTCCTTCTCCTCGAAGCAGAGTAATTGGATTAGTTAAGGAACATTTCATTCTTGAAATGACGTGATCTGTCTGGATTTCCGGACAGATCATTTTCGTTTTCCAATGGTATGAGTGGATTTTGCGACATTGTGTTCCAGAAGTGGAGAGGTCTGTCTGAAAAATCAAAAATATCACTTTTGTTTTCCGAAAGTCTGCCTGAAATTTGGGGCACGTTTATGCACACCGTGCAAAATCTTCCCCCAATTCTGAGGTACGTTTTTGCACCCCATGCAAAATCCTCCCTCAAATCTAAGGCACGTTTATGCACCCCTTGCAAAATCCTCCCTCAAATCTAAGGCACGTTTATGCACCCCTTGCAAAATCTTCCCCCAAATCTGAGGCACATTTTTGCACCCCCTGCAAAATCTTCCCCCAAATCTGGGGCACGTTTATGCACCCCCTGCAAAATCTTCCCCCAATTCTGGGGCATGTTTTTGCACCCCATGCATAAGTCTCTCCCAGTTTTCAGGCTGGTTTTTGAAGTCTGGGGACGATTTTTTACGGATCTGAGACAAGGTTTTCAAGTTTTTGGATAGTCTGTCTTGAATTTGGAGCATGTCATTTTGAACCTGTAAAAATCAGCCCCAAATCGGGGACAAAACATTCCGACCACGGAAAATCGTGCCCCAATTCTGGGTGAAGAAATCCCGACCCCGGAGAATCATGCCTTGAATCTGGGGCAAGAAATTCCGACCTCGGTAAATTATCCCTCGGATTCGGGACAAGATATTCCGACTTCGGAAAAGTCTGCCCCAATTTTGGGTGAAGAAATCCTGCCCTCGGGAAATCCTGCCTCAATTCCGGGGCAAAACATTCTGCCCTCGGAATATTATCCCTTGAATCTAGGTCAAGAAATTCCGACCCCAGAATATCTTCTCCCGGATTTCTGACAAGGATTTTACATAAGGGGGACAGTAACGCTGTGTAACGCGGATACACAAAGAACAGGGGCCGGCATCACTGCCAGCCCCTACCAAAACTAATCCATATATAATTGTTGACCTATAAGAGATCCATGTCTAGTTGCCCATACACAGCACTTCCTGACCCCCTGTGTTTGTAAAAACGAAGAAAACTTGCATAATACGAAAATTCGTAGTGTCTTTGTGCTGTTGTAAGGAGGAATAATATAGAAACGGCAATGGGGGTGCTGGCGACTTTAAGGATTAAACAAATCATCCAGTCTGACTTGGCTCTGGATCATCTCCGAATATTTGCCTTGGGCAATGCCCTCGGTGGTTATCATTGTGAGCCAGGGCGTATGCCGAAGGCCCGTTTCTTGGATAAAGGCGTTCTTGCGCTTATTAATCTTTTCGTATTCATCTTTATCCAGATAATACTCGCCTTGGCAGTATTTCACCTCACAGATGTTGACGATTTTGTCTGCCCGTTCAATGATGATATCAATTTGTGCAGCAGGTATGGTGGTCTTGCTTCGCCAGGAATAGTTGAGAGTGGAGATGGCATCTATACGCAAAGCGTGCTTAATCTGCTGGATATGAGCCATACAGATACGTTCATAGGTCAGCCCCATCCAGGAATTGATTTCCGGCGTGTTGATGTGGTGAGCCCAATATTGCTGTTCTACCTCAGCCCTGTCGATGAAAGTAAGATAGAAAAGGCTGAAGAAGTCGCAAAGTTGATAGATGGCGTCTTTTCGCTTAATTTCTTTTTCACGTACAATATTCTTTCGAATCAGGTCGCAATAGACAAGGTCTTCCAACCGTTTGCCTAAGTGTCCGTTATTGGCGCATTTGAGTTTGTCTGCCAGTTCCTCACGAGTCATTCCTTTGCGGCTATTGCTTAATACCTTGATGATTTCTATGTATTTGTCAGGTTTCTTATAGAGCGTATTGAAAAGCCTACGGAACTCACGGCGCATCTGTGTGTCTTTACTGAAAAACAGGCGGTCAATATTCTGCACGAGACTATCCTCATGGTCTAAAAGACTCAGATAATAGGGTATGCCTCCAAAGACCATATAGGTTTGAAGCACCATTTGGCGGTTCCAGATGAAATGCTGCTCTTCGAGATAGTCTTCCGTTTCTTTCAGTGTAAAGGGGTGGATAGGTAATTCAAGGGTAATACGGTCATGTAGTCCTCCCTTGCTGTCAATGACGTTGCTAATCATCCAACTGGTGGCACTGCCACAGATGATAAAAACGATATTCTCATGCAGACTGGCCCAGTTGTTCCAAAAGTAGCCAACGGCACTGGCTGCATTCGAACCTTCTGCATCCAAGGCTGGCAGTTCGTCAATAAAGATAATGCATCTTTCACCACTGCCTACTTTGGGCTTCAGTGCATTCTTTAGCATAATAAATGCCTGCATCCAGTCTTTCGGCTGTTCTGGCATCTCATAGCCGTAATCGTTCATGGCATCAGCAAATGCCGCAAACTGATCCTTCAGTGTTCCTTCGATGACACCTGTCATCTTGAAAGCATATTGTTTTTTGAAGAATTGATTAATCAAGAACGTCTTACCCACACGTCTTCGACCATATAGAGCAATGAATTCCGCTCTGGGACTGCCAACGGCTGTCTCCAGTCTCTTCATCTCCATCTCTCTTCCAATGATAGTTTCCATAACTACATATTGTTTAATTCCTGCGCAAAGATATGGAAAACCTTCGACAAAACCAAACAATTTGGGCGAAATCTACCTGTTTTTGTATAGATTTCGCCCAAATTTGTGTTATTACGGGCGAAATCGATGGTTTTTGTGGTAGATTTCGCCCAAAACGGGAAAAAAGAAAGAAAGCATTTGGTACATTCACAAAAATACTGTAAATTTGCAAGGAAATATGAAGACTTATAGATTATTGTTGATATTGCTGGCGGTGTCGATGACGGGGCTGGCGAAGGCGGAGGCTGGGTTGAAGCCTCGGTTGGTGGTGTGTACGGATATTGCGCCGGCTGATGTGGAGCCGGACGATATGGAGTCGATGGTGAGACTGATGGCCTACGCCGACCTGTTTGAGATAGAGGCGCTGATCACATCGGTGGGTTGGAACTGCGACCCCTATCCGTTGGAGTGGCAGCAGTATCTGTTTCGCGTGATTACTGCCTATGCCAAGGATGTGCCGAACCTGATGAAGCGCTCCGGACAGAAGAAACACCTTTCACTCAAGAAGGAGAACGGCTTCCAGGAATTAGGCTACTGGCCGAGTGCTGAGTACATCACGAGTCGTGCCGTCATGGGCAGCATGTATGGTGGTATCAAGGTGATTGGCGAGCGCAATGACTCGCCAGGCAGTGAACTGCTTATCCGTCTGGCCGATGAACCCGACCCGCGTCCCATTTATGTGGCAGCCTGGGGAGGAGCCAACACACTGGCGCAGGCCATCTGGCGTGTGAAGCAGACTCGGACGGCAGAAGAACTGAAACGCTTTCTCCGGAAGTTCCGCATCTATACGATTACCGATCAGGATATGCAGTACAATATGCGGATGGATCGTGCTTACAGTTCCCACATGTGGCTGAGGCGGGAGTTCAAGGACGACTTGCAGTTTATCTGGGATGAGGGTACGTGGCAGGAACAATGCGAACTGGGTAAGCGCCACTGGCAACAGCACAAAGAGAATATCCAAGGCAAAGGTGCCTTAGGCAAGGAATATCCTACCTACAAGTGGGGTGTGGAGGGCGATACGCCGAGTTTCCTCTATGTGATGCCGCATGGTCTGAACGACCCCGAAGACCCGCATCAGGCTGGTTGGGCAGGCTATCACGAACGGGGGATGTGTCCTGACTCGCTGACCACAGCCTGGACCTCTTGGCAGGAACCGCTCCGCAGCATCAGCGTGGGCTATAAGACCCGTTTCTATCCCGATGAACTCAACGACTTCATGGCCCGTATGCAGTGGGCTGATGAGGGGCGTGGCAATCATAACCCTCAGGTGATTATCAATCGTCAGAAAGGGTTGCAGCCCATTCATATCAAAGCGAAAGCAGGAAAGACCATCCGCCTGGACGCCTCGAAATCCTTTGACCCTGATGGTGATGGCCTCAGTTTCCTTTGGTGGCAGCAGCCGGAGATAGGTACAACGAAAGTGGCTATCGACCAGTCTGACCAGTCCATAGCCACTCTACATATTCCTGCTGATGCCGTCGCCCAGACGCTCCATGTTATCTGCGAAGTCCACGACGACGGGCCCTTCCATCTGGTAGCCTACCGCCGGATCATCATCAGCATCCAGTAAGATTATAGTTTAACCTCAGGGACCACCTGACCGTCGAGGAGGTTGATGACACGTTGGGCGTAGCCTGAATCACGCTCTGAGTGGGTTACCATCACAACGGTGGTGCCTTCCTGGTTCAGTTGGGTGAGCAGTTGCATCACTTCCAAGCCGTTCTTCGAGTCGAGGTTACCCGTAGGCTCATCGGCAAGGATCAGTTTAGGATTCATCACCACGGCACGGGCAATGGCGACGCGCTGCTGCTGACCACCAGAGAGTTGCTGAGGGAAGTGGTGGGCGCGATGCGAGATGGCCATACGGCGCAGCACCTCTTCTACTCGCTGTTTGCGCTCCTTCTTCGGCACACCGAGATAGGTCAGCGGAAGTTCCACGTTTTCTTCCACGTTCAGTTCGTCGATGAGGTTGAAACTTTGGAATACAAAACCTATTTGTCCTTTGCGAACCTTCGTGCGTTGACTCTCCTTCAACTTACCCACTTCCTCACCATCGAGGTAATAGGTGCCACTGGTAGGATTGTCGAGTAAGCCTAATATATTCAACAAGGTCGATTTGCCACAGCCCGAAGGCCCCATGATGGCCACAAACTCACCTTTCTTTACTTCGAGCGATACGCCGCCCAATGCTACGGTCTCCACCTCTTCCGTGCGGAACACCTTCTGAATGTTTTCTAACTTAATCATAATTTATTCTGTTTTTAGATAATTAACTGGATTACTGCTGGCCACACGATAGCAACCAAGACATACCACACTGAGGATGACTATAATCACTGCCAAAGCACCGCCCACAAGGATGATGGGCGAAAGTGTGGTCTTTTCACTGAACTGCTCTAACCACAGACGGGCTACATACCAAGCACCAATAGCACCAATCACTACTGCAGGCAAGGCAACACGCAAAATATCTGTATGGAACAATTTGAGCACATCCGCTATTCTTGCGCCATTCACCTTTCGGATGGCAATCTCTTTCTGACGACGGGCTATCTCACCTGCCAGGTAGCCAATCAGTCCGATGAGGGCAATAATCAGTGCCACCAAACCACCAATCATCACCGTCGTACGGAAGCGGTGGGCATCGGTATAGAGTTCAGTTACCATCTGATTGTATGGCACGATGGAGATATCTGGATTGTCAGTTACCAGTTCCTTCACTAATTTATTGGCAGCCTCTAAGCCATCCATCGACTGGAAGCGGATGAGGATATAGTGCATCTGGTCTGGCTTGCGGCTGTAGTAGCATAAGCTGGGGCGGGTATCTGGATTGGTGATGCTGCCGATGCGGGTATCCTCAAAAACACCAACGATGGTGTATGGTCCTTGAAACGAGGTACAGATAATCTGTTTGCCCAAAGCCTGATCCCAGCCTGCCAGTTCCTTCATGCGCTCTTCAAACTTCCGGCTCACCATCACCTCGCGCAGGGTATCAGTCTGCTCCGTAAAGGTACGACCAGAAACCAAAGGGATTTCCATCACATCAAAGTAACCGTCACCAACATAGTAAAGATCGGCAATGTTCATATACTCGCGATCATCGCCAGGCAACAGGATATTGTCGCCGCTCTGATGCTGGGTCAGGTTAGCGTATGACATTGTTACACCCTTCACGGATGATAACTTGCGCAGTTCATCCATCGCCAACTGACGCTGTTCAATAGAAACGCCATCTACCAACATCGAACCAAGCGTGGAATAGTCATAGCCAAGATCATCGTGTACCATCATCCGATACTGACGGCCTACCACTATTAACAATACAATAAGGAATGTGGCCGAAGCGAACTGCAAACCTAACAGCAGAAGTTTCCATAAGCGGTGACTATGATTATAGTTCTTGAAAGCAGCCGCCAGAGGGATATGGGTGTAAATCCAACTGGGCACAAAACCTGTAATAAGTAGTACCACGAGGCAAGTAGAGACAATCAGCCAGATATTGCTGCCCGTCAGTAAGAGTACCATCAGCGGTGCACCAACCAACTCTTCTATCGTGTCCTTGAATATAAACAGCAGCAGTGCCGCCAGTGCCAACGACAACAACAGATGGACGATGCTCTCCGTCATCACCTTATTATATATATGACGGGCCTCGGCACCATAACACTGATGCACAGCCATCTCCTTGGCTCTGCGACTGATGCCGCCTATGACGAGAAGCAGGTAATTCATCACGGCACAGCCTATCAGCACTGCTGCCAATATAGAAATAATCCAAGTCATACGGCGTGTGCCCTCATCCTTGGTGTGATAATCTTTCAGCGGTTGCACAGAGAAGCCCATATCCACACCGGCCTTTTGCAGTTCATCCAACGGCAGGTTGTCACGTTTCATCTTTTCTATCTGCGGCTTCAAGTCGTCTGGCATGATGCCTTTTGCCAGACGCACATAACCTTCGTAACGATCATTGCCTACCCAGTTATCGCGTCCGTCAAACATAATCTTGGTAATCGTAGGCATACTGACCATCACTTCCATACCGTGCAGTTTGGAGTTCATGGGAATGTCCTCATAGATGCCGCCGACGGTCAACGCCCAGCCACCACGTATATTGTAGTAGAGTTTTTTCCCCACAAGTTCAAAGGGATTTTCAATCCCCGTCAACTTCTCAGCCAGCGAACGGGGAATCATACAACAATCAACCTGACTGAGCGTCTTCTTCGGGTTGCCCACCAACACTCGGAAGGGGAAGACATCGAAGAAACAACTGTCAACTACCGCATAGTTGGTGCGCACCCGTTTGTCATCATCCGTCACGATAGGCATATCGTGGGCAAAGCCGGTGTATCGGGTAGCGGCCTCCACCTGCGGACAATAGTGCTTCAAGCCGTGAGCCACAGCGCCAGCCGTCTGCGGATAGTGCTTATATTCACCATCCATAATGATATCTTCGCAAACCACATAAATGCGATCGCTCGTTGGGAAGAAATTGTCCCACGACTGTTCGAAGCCGGCCTTGCCTATCAGCACGATACCTGTTGCCAGTCCTACGGCCAAGCACACAATCTTAATCCAATTGTGTTGCCCTCGCTGATTGAGAGATTTCAATACGTTCATATATCAATTTGTTTAATCCGTTGTCCTTACTCGTTCTTGATACTATTAATGGGATTCTCATTGGCCGTGCGCCAACTCTGGATAATGACGGTGGTGAGGGTAATGACGCCAACTGTCAGAAGGGCCAGGGGGAAGAGCCACCAGTAGATGGGCGTGCGCTCGGCAAACGACTGAAGCCACTGACGTCCTATGTAGTAAGCTATCGGAGCTGCAATGATGAAGCTGACAGCGAGCAGCAGGGCGTAGTGGCGGCAGA
>Ga0247609_10002366_pt1 | contig 20114 bp, 25 predicted proteins | sample 172DNAGHGlowgp2_FD_193487 | JGI IMG/M metagenome (GOLD analysis project Ga0247609, IMG submission 193487) | Sheep rumen microbial communities from Palmerston North, Manawatu-Wanganui, New Zealand - 1728 DNA GHGlow gp2 | ecosystem: Host-associated > Mammals > Digestive system > Stomach > Rumen ...
CTTGCCATTCTTGCCTACGAACCTGGGCACTCCATGAGCCGCCATCCAGCCCTCTACAGTCATTCCGTCGCAATCGGGCAGCTTCTTGTCATAGATGCCTATGAACTGCTTTAAGATTTGAGACAGATGTGATGTCAGGTCAAGGATTCCGTTCATGCCTTTGTTCTCCTGCTTTGCAGTCATTTTAGTCTGTTTCATACGCTTGTTTTGCGGACTTTTACCGCCCCTGCCTTATCAGGGGATTCAGATTAGACATAGTGCCTGTAGGGAGTGTCGAACTCCTGCCCTAAAAGGGCTCATGCCGTGCTGCGCCACCCATGCACATTGCCGCGCCTAATGTTGCACACTACAGGCTGGAGAGTAGATACGTCCGAACTTGTGCGCCTCGGACTCCTTGAGGGTCGTCGCGCCTGCATCGTGATTGCTATAACTCATGCCTTTGAGTTTTTACAGATTACAGTTATTCGCTACCTGCAACAAGGAGTTTTGCGTATAGGTCTATCGAACCCAATAAGCGGGTCCTCGATATAGTCTTGCGACTATAAGGGCACAGTGAGCCTATCCACCGTGACATGATGCCTCGCCTGTACACCCGAAATTTACCTACTTCACCCAATGAGCCGTACATAGTACGGGGTCAGCATACAACAAACGTCATAGACGTCTGGGTACAATACGCCCCCACTGAGCTTTTCCGATGGTTTGCAACTGGCTACACTTTTCCCCACTATTTACCTAACACCTAATTCGTTTAAACACCCTTGCATAATACAGGACTACTCACTACCTTGTCAGTGCTCCCTCAAGTGGGTACTAATATCACCATGTCAAAGAACAAGTGCTCTCTCGCTTGAGCTTTGCGGCTCTCGTTTGATTGCACCCTAAAGATAGTAAAACGATTGGAACTACAATGGATGTAAGGAATTTTTACTGAGGTGTTCGCTTATACGTATAGAATCATTAAGAGGTTCACGTATTATAAATAGGTGGAAAATTCATTGAAAAAAGTGTGTTTTGTAAAGATTTTGGAAAGGCTAAAAGTGCCTAAAAGTGAGTTTGAAGTTAGGTAAAGAAAAGTTTATACAAAACATCGAGATAAAGCACAAACAAAGTGAATAATTATACAAGAAAAATGAATAAATATACGGTTGGAACACCTCGAAAATAAAGGGATTTTAAGGGATTTAGAGCAAATAAAGAAAGCAAATATACAAAAGTAATAGATGTTTACATTAACACTTATAAACACTTACTTTCACTTTTGCACAAAGTGAAAGTCGCTTAAATATAATAGGTATATATAAATCTCTGGAAATACCTTTGTACAAAGGGATTTTGAAGAAAAAAAACGGGGTGGGTGTGTCTCCTGTTCTGAATACCATACACAAACTTTTTCCGATTTTTCAATTTCAATTTTTTAAACGCTTTATAAACCTGAAAATGTCAAGAAATGCCAAGGACACTCTCAGCTTTCAAAACACATTCTCAGCCACTCTCTCAAAACATTCTCAGACCTATTTTAAGCCTATTCTCAGCCTATTTTTAGCATAAGCCTTGCCAGCCACATGGATTTGGACTGAAAACAGCAACAAAGACTGATAGTGTGTTCAATGATTTAGCTCTGCTAACTTTTGACAGAAACAACCATACTTTGCCAGCACCATCTTAGAAAAGTTTTGCCAGAGCCAATATTCACTTATGCAAAACCCCCAAAATTTTTCCTGCTCAATTTCCAAATTTGAAATTTAGTTAAATCGAAGCATCAAGATCAATGGATTCAGGACTGAGAATGTCTATGATTTGATTATGATTTACCCCTGATTTTTGAAATGCGTATGTATAACTTATATCGAAAAATTTAATTTTAGCCACTTTTTAAGGCTTCTGAGACGTTTTTAGCATTGAAATGGATAACTTATAACACCGACACCAAGAAAACGGCTTAGAACGGCTTAAAATTGGTTTTTGATGTCTGAGAGGGATTTTGACCACCTGTTTTGACCACTTTTTGACCACCGTTATGACCACTACAATCAAAACTAACGGTTTTGGTATATATGAATGACATTATCCAAACAAGTCTGGAATGACAAGTCTATTATAGCATGAATAACAAATAGTTGATAATAGTCTTTTCATTGAACTTATGCCTTGCAAGTCTGAGAGGATATGCAAGGCTTTTCTTTCCAGTACGTTGAGAATTGGAAAGAACTGTAAAAGTCAGATTGTCTTTATGATTGTCTTTATGAATGTTTTAGTAACCAAGTAGTGACCAAGTTAAGTGATTAAGTTGGCGGCGGCGAGGGTGGGGCAGGGCGGCGCGGGATATAATTGATCGTTCCGATTCTTTTTTGTGAATTACTATGCTAAACTGATTTTTTTGTTTTAAAGGCGAGACAGGATTTTGTTATGCCTTACGGCAAATGGACTGAGAGTTATGTATAAGTGTTTTAACTGAAATGGCTTCAAAACTTTATTAATAAAATAACTGAATTATTTTAAATAATATTTTATATTATATTTATATAAACCCTACTCCAGAGTAGGATTTACTCGGCAATAAACCCTACTGTAGAGTAGGATTTGCAAACCCCCAAACCCTACTCAGGAGTAGGATTTGTAAAAAGTTAAAATTGAATTAACAATTATCTAAACCCTACTCCAGAGTAGGATTTGTAAATTTGTTAAATCGCATTAACAAATCTCCACGTGTATCAATTTGATACATTTGAAAAATTAAAAGAGCCACGACCTTCACAGGCAGTGGCTCAGAACGATAAAAAATTTTGTTTTTAGAACAAAATTATCACTATATATTAGTCTGATTATCCAAACAATGATATACTATCACTGGCACAATCAGGACAATATTTATTTTCAGGATTTACTTTTCTTGTTTTTTGTTGAATGCCATGTTTTTCATTGTAAATTTTCAATGCTGCCATAATAATGCTATGGCCATCTTTTAAATTGGCGATATCACCATCACCCATAACCTTTCTCAGATGTGGGGCGATTCCTGGATGCCTATGAATGATGTCGCATAACAAAGCTATGTTGTCTAAATTTAATGTTCTGACAGTTGTATGATACCCTCGTTTTAGCACAACCAACCCGATTTGTTCAAGCCTTTTCAAAACACGTCTTACAACTTCAGGGTTTAGGTCATACTCATCAGCAATCTGATTACAACTATCAGCACATTGGCTATATCTGTTTATCTTTGAGCAAATGTGCATTAAGACAGGGTATTCCAAATCTTTTAGGTAATACTGCAGACTTATGGGAAACATATAGTTTCCATCAAGAATTGCTAATATGCAATCCCGATATTCCGCACCGTTTTTTGATTCCTTTTCGTTCATACCAAAATTTTTATCGTTCATTGTATAATAGGCTCTCAGCCAGAAATAGGATTCTGCCAATCCCGATTTTATACTTGTTTAACACCACCTCAGCCACCTAAACCAAGGCCAGTGTCTATTATGTAATGCTTGATGGCACCATTGGGCATACGCATTTTGATTACCATAAGGTTGAATAGTTTTTAGTTATTTAAAGGGAAAGAGGACTTGTGAAAGCCCTCTTTTTTAATCACCTTCCTCGACTACCATCGGGTTTCCGTCACCGATCTGACCTTCAGGATCATCTTCCTCATAACACAAATCCTTTAACTTAGCCCAAGTCTCTTCAATCTTGTTCTTGACCAATGCCTTGATATCAGGCAACAGTTCTTCGTCAATCGGATAAGCCGGCTTGCTCTGGTCTGCATGGTTACATACATTGACATGGGCACCTACCATATCCAAAGCTTCATAACTCTTTCTCAGGCTCTGAAGTCTCATTACGATGGCCTCAGCCTTTTCAACATTCTCTAAGTCTTTCATTTTTCAAAGTTTTATTGTTCTTCAATCTCTATTTGCTGGTCTATCGTAAACCCTGCATCCTCATTCTTCTTCCAGCCCTTTTCCTTGAGAAGTTTCTGGAACAGCTCTATCCATTCATTCATCTTGGCTTCAGGCACACGGCCTTTGCAAAAATAAACACAGCCATCAATGTTACGGCAATCCTTAACCATCATTTCATTGTAGCATTTCATGGGAATGCCATTGACAAGCTTGTAATGAACGGCAAAATACTTCAGCGGAGCATTAAGCGCAACCGCCTTATAACCAAAACCAGTTTCCTTGGCAATGTCTTGGTATTCAAAAGTCAGTGGTTCATTCATATTCTTCGTTCTCGGTTTCGTCGTCGCTATATCCGAAATTACGCTCAAGGTACTGGAGCGTTGTCGGCGGCAATGACATAATGTTCTTGTTTTTTGCTTTCTTTCTCAGGGCAGTGGCGGCACCGATCTTCTTCTCAGCCAACAAATCGTTCAGGTATTGTATGACTTCAAAGTCGATTTTCTTGTTGCGCTTGCGCCCGTAAATCTCATAGTAGATTAAGCCCATGCTTCTCAGTCTTGACACTGCGCCGTTAATCGAGACCGATGTGAGCTGAAGAATCTTTCCCAAAGTCGAAAGTCTCATGACGCAGCAGCCGTTGTGTCGCCATTGTTTCAGGATAACGGCAAATATCTTCAGTTCGGTCTTGTCTAAATACTCAACCAAGACATCAGGTATCGGAGTGACGTCGCCATTGAACACTTTCTCGGAATCGACTTGGGGAACTTTCTTGTATTTAATGACGGGCATTTCTATTCCGCCATTTTCGACAATTTCCCTTTTCTTCATATAACAAAAATTATGTTCAGGGAAAGTGCTTTGAATCAATTATGGCTGCAAATTTACTAAAAAATCTGTAATCTATGCTATAATTTGAATTAAAAAATCTTTAGGCAATGTAGTTTTAAGAAATATTTAGTATCTTTGCACCGAAATGAAAACGAAAGAACAGATCATCAGGTATCTTTCAAGACGGTCTTATCCAGAGCAAGACTGGCTTGAAATACTTGATTATTGCAGGCAGGTCTATGGCAGTGGCGTTCACAAAAGCATAAGACCTGTCTCAGAATCCACCAAAACGGAGTTTATGGATTGGATTGATCATGGCATAGGTGATGGTGACGTAGTAAGATATGGTCAGACCTATGGCATATTCGTTGATAATGCTGATGGCACGGCAAAGCTTGTCTCATACTATGACAAGGATAACAATATCATCATAGGCGAATTATTGATAAATCCTGAGAAAGCAAGTATATCGGCCATTCAAAACGAGTATTCTCAGGATTTGGCCCAGGCCGGTTACGAATACAGCGTTTCATTGGCTAAGCTAATCCCAAGGCAATTGCCACCACTTAACGAAAGACTTAGGTTTGTATCGAAGTCTGAGATAGGCATAGGCATTGTCAGCAAGATAGAGGATGGCATGGTATATTTCGCTTGTTGTATTGTCGGCGGCCAGCTCTTTACCGACAAGATATATGATCTGAGGGAGTTTCATTTCTCAAAGATAGACAAGGCAGGCATAGAGGCTTTCCAAAATGCTCTCAGACAGAACGGTTTGCAATGGAACCATCATTCTCATGCCATTATCCAAGCCTTAGAACGTTCTGAGAAAGGCAAGGCATACTGGTACATAACGGATAAATTTGGAATTGCCCGTGAAATTGACCGATATACAAAGACTTCTGATATACGCTATGACAATCATAACTACTTCACGTCTTATGCTGATGCAGCAGCTTTCAGAGAGTTTATTTACCAGTATCGTGAAAGCCAAATAAAAAGGCCGGAATAACACGTATTCCAGCCCAAACCAAACTAAAAACTAATGAAAAATCGCTAATCGTTTTCCTTAAATCTGCCTTTTACAGCGACTTCGTACCAGTAATCATCTGCATCTTTCCTATTAATAGTATCTATGACTGAAGTTTGGTTATGTTTTTTATTGAATGCCCTGATTTTCTCAGCTGAGAAAGAATAGTAATACTGAGGATATTTAAGATTATCGAGGATGCAGGAACACATCGTTTCCATGTCAAGTCCGAAATAATCCTCATACTCAGCCATAAACTCAAGCATGTATTTTTTGTCTATGTTGATCATAACGTGCTTGGAGAAGTATAGTCCAAAGCAATATGCAGCAGCTTCTATGTCGGTCAGTTCATCGTATTTGCCAAGCTTGTCAGTGGCATAGACGATTGCCCTGAAATATTCCTGATTTTCCTTTGCATCGTTCTTGCGTTCTACAAAGGTCTTTTCGTCTGCAGCGTTTACATTGTTGATGTATTCGATCCTGACAGGGCACATTCCGTCTTTGGCGTGCTTATTAAACCAGAATATATTTTTGAGCTTGGTCTTGTCAAACTCTGAAGCATGGCGTATGGTATAGGACTGGCCATTGATATCAACCTGAAGATGGTTCTCAACGGCAGATACAAAATCATCAGCTGCATTGCCTATGATATCCCAAAACTCTTTGTGGGAAATTGTAGTATGCCAGTATTCCTCAAAATGATCTTCTTCATTCTCAAACTCAAATTCTTCATCCAGGTACTCGAAAAGAGCATAAAGGACATAAGCTACGAAAAGACTATATGGGTCGGAACTGACCTCTCTCGTCTTTTTGCAAATCTGATAAATTTCTTCTTTAGTGTACGGTCTCATATCAGTTACCCATTGGGATTTCTTTTGCTTGTTTGTTTTGCTGTGATTCGGCTTGCTTTATTCCATTGATGAAATTAGCCTTAATCTCAGGCACATTCATCATCAGGTTAAGCATAGTGTTCTGTAAGATGTTGAGCAAGGTCATAGCGCTTTCCCTGCCATAATTAGATAAGATTGAGTAGTACATAGACTTGGCAATGGCCATTTCGTCACCTTTCTTAACGCTCATGCCCTCACCAGTCTCTGAGTTCACATACGATAGGAAAAAGAATGTGTCTTTTCCCAAAATCTCCTGCACTTTAGCAAGCATTTCTTCATGTTCTTTCTGTGTCATAACTATTCCATTAAAGTGATTTGTAAAATGTTGTCTAAATCTTGCCTGTATGTTTTCAAACGTCTGATAGCCATATAAAGGCGATTACGCTTGTCAACGATTGGATGGCTGTTTTTTGTATATTTCTGAAGCCATTCAATTTCTGAATCGGCTTTGGCAATCAAGTGTTTCAGGATTTCTACTGGTGCATCGACCTGAGTAGTGTATTCCTCGAACTTCGTCTTTGGCATCCAGTCCGTTTCCTTTGTTTTTGGGTCTCGGACGAGATAGCCCTGATTTCCATATAGCAGGTTCTGAATCGGCTTTCCAAGTTTGGCTTCGGCCTCGGACTGGCTCATTGGTTCAGCCAAGATTTTTCTTTGATAGATGTACTTTTTCATTTTCTTGAGTTTTGAGAATATCAAGAAAATGCTCGGAATCAATTATGGGGTCAAAGCCTCTGATGCTTCTTATGTCTACGAAAAACTTGCAGTTTTCGTTACCGGCGACCCAAGTTCTTGGTATGATATTGTATGGACCAGACTTATATTCATTGCGGTGATCATAAAGCAAGCAGTGATATCGGTCATAGCAGCCCTTTGATTTGCATACGCTCGTTCTGCTTCTCAGGATTTCATAAGTCTTTTGTGTTATGAAGAATCCCATATTTGGTATTTTATCCCTGAATCTTTCTGGCACCAAGCCTTTTACCCAAACATCATTGCTGTAAATGGCTTGGCCGTTTATCAAGGCATAATAATTTCTCCCATTTGAGCCAAGACAGATATTGGCACGGTCAACCTGGCTCGGTTGGAAGTCATATAATACATGGTCTATGACAATATAAGTATCTTTCCAGTTCTCAATCAGGTTTTTCCAATATGCGCATTCATAGCATAGGCATTCAGATATCATCTTCTGATATACCTTGCTATCAGGGTTAAAGCTGTGGTCTCGGACTTTCTTTTCACAGCATTCGCATATTATAAACCTTACTTTCATAACTTGATAGATTCATAGATATTGCCAACTTCATCATCCCTCAGACCGATATAGCGCATTGTCGTGCTGACTGAGTGGTGGCGGTATATGTACTGAAGCATTATCAAAGCCTCTTGTGTTCGCCCCATCTTATCATAAACGTATCTGCCAAAGGTCTTGCGAAAAGTATGTGTGCTGAAATTTCCAATCTGAAGATTGTACCGTTCTTTCCATGCCTTGCACAAGTCTTTATTGATGTATTGACGTGAAACAGGCTGACCAGTTCTTTCGCTTTTCATAATGTAGGTGTCGAGACTTGGATTACCCATTTCCCTATAGATTACATTCAGCCTTTGCAAAGCATCAGAACCAATGGGGATCGACTTTACCTTTTGTGTTTTCTTCTCCCTTACGATAAGGCTGCGCTCATTCAATACGTCTTTCCACTTCAGTTTGAGGATATCGCTCACCCTCAGACTTAAACAGAAAGATAATAAACAATACGCGCATTCCTTATATTTTTGGTCATTCTCCAGACAATCGAGTAGTCTTAGATACTCATCATAAGGAAGAAAGTCTGCGGTTGTTAAGCTACCTTTTTTACTCATACGCAATTTGATTCATTAGTTATTGGGTGCAAAGGTACAAAAAATATGATTATATTAGAAAATCTTTTGGTAATTATTTGGTTAAATCACGTTAAATAATTTATAAGTATCTGGTACTTAAATTGTTAGGAGCGTTTTGGGTTAAAGACTTAAATGTTAAAAAGGTGCAACCTTTCGGCTGCACCACCATCATAAAGATGTATCGGAAGTTAGGTATTATTTAACACCGGTATGGCCAAATCCGTTCTCAGCACGATCGGTTTGGTCTAATTTGTCAACAAGTTCAAAGTCTGCTTGCTTAACCTCGTTGATGATGAGCTGGGCAAGTCTGTCGCCATTACTAATCTGAAACTGCTTGTTTCCAAAGTTGATGATGATAAGACCCATACGACCCCTGTAATCAGCATCTAATGTGCCTAACTGACAAATGATACCGTCATTTAGTGTAAGTCCGCTTCTTGGTCTGATCTGAACTTCATACCCATCAGGAATCTGAAGCTGTAGGCCAGTATCAATTAGGCAGCGCCCCATTGGTCTGATATACAGAGAATCATCTTGTATAAAGCAGTCATGTACAAGCTTTGTTGCTTCACCATGAACGAATGCTCTGAGGTCTGCACCTGCACTAAGCGGTGTCTTGTACTCAGGAAGCTGGTTATTCGAGTTGTTGATTACCTTTACTTTGACTTTTTCCATAATTTATTGTTTCTACCTCTAATTAATTGAAATCTATTCTTATACTGACTTTCAAGGATTTCTTCGCCACGAACCATTTTTCTTGTTGCATATATCATTCGGTTCTGTCCTACCATCTGATCGAACTGGATAAGCGAAAGCGTATTCAAATCATCAGTTCCAATGATAAACTCATTGTCGAAATCACCAGTAATTTCTCTCCAATACGTTTTGTTAATGGCTATGACTTTTCCAGATGTTGCCTGAAGCAGTCTTTGATGGATGATGCCAGTGATTTTTTCTGCTGCATTATAAGACTGAAATATCGCCTTTAGCTTGAGTGAACCGTCAAATGCAAGGATTCGTGTTGGCTTCTGAAACCTCTCATTAAGATTGTCGTTCTTTTTGTTCATTCATACGTGATTCTATAATATTTTTCAAGACTTCGTTTGGAACCTTGGCATTTATTACTGAAGCGATATAGCCATCACTCAGAGCAATACCCTCGGTTATAGCATCTGAAACGAGTTGGTTGAAGTAAATAAGCATATCAGGATTTACATAAGCCAGGAACAGGAAAACAAGCTCTCTGTTTATCAGGATATGGCCATTGGTATTCTCAAAGAACAGTTGGCCAATGCTAACTTGCTGGGCCTGTGCCAAAGTCTGAATCTGAAGCTTTTGAGACCTTGAGAACGTCTTTACGTCGAACTTTGCCTTGTTCAGATCGCAATAAAACGTTGCATCAAAGACTATTGCCGTTTCAATGATTCCGAACCTAAGTTGAGGAATGTCCTGCAGCGACATTTCACTGCAGGCCACTTCCTTCGTTAGCTTATTGATCTTGTAGTCCATTACTTTTCAATTTTAGAGTCAGTTTCCATCTTCTGCTCTATGCTTTCCGTTGTCAGGTAAAGAGACTCTGTAGCATCAATTGAGTGAGAAAGAATCTGGAACTCTTCAGAGCGATAACCCTTGTAAAGCAAATACTTCTTCACATAGTTAATGGCGGCAATACCACTTGTCGATGGCAGAATATACTCCGTCTTGAAGCTTTTGCCTTTTTCAAGGTCGGTGAAAATCTTCACTTTGACAATGAACAGGGCATCACCATCATTCTCAAAGAACAGTTCGCTCAAGCCATTCAGCAAGATATTGTCTGCTGTCATTGAATCATTGAGCAATACATTGCACAGAGGGGTTTTGCTGCGAATAATCTCAGGATCGTCGCATTCATACTTGGCCATGTTTTCTTTTTCGATAAGTTTCATAGCCAGTGACTCAGCTTCTGTATAGTTGGCGCAATAAGCCATTACCTGAAGCTTTTTCTTCTCGATTTCGCGCTTTTCGTTTTCTGCTTTGTACGCGAACTTAATCTTAAATAAACTTGATAAATTCATAAAATAACGGTTTATTAAAATTTCTAATCATGCTATAATAGTAAAATCAGCGCATTTTGGTTTCGTTAATTTTTCAATAATCCTTGTAACAAATTGATTATCAGCTTGTAATAAAACAAATATTTTTGTAAAATTCTCAGCAACTCAGCAATCTTTTTGGGTATTGCTGAGAATTTTGTTTTTTCTGGTCTGGCTATTTGAATTGTGACTATTATAGTAAAATTCATTATAATGAGAAAGCGTACACCAAACATTTCTAACGGAGATTTCTTTGAAGAGGACCCGTTAGTATCATACCCAAGACTTGTCCGTAAGACTATTCAGGATTATGTTGACAGCCTCATCAGACATCAGCGTTACCTTGCAACTGTTAGTCAGACTGAGGATGGCACCATTCTTGATGATCGAAGCAGTATTATAGACCTTTATGATTCATGCTTGCTTCAGGATGCCCATCTTCAGGCCGTTCTCGAAACGCTTTATTCCCACATGATTGGTGAGCGCTATTATCTTGGACGTGAACAGAACGGAAAGTTTGTCCGTGATGATGAAGAATCGAAGAAAATCCAAGGTTCTCAGTTTGAGAAAATCATCAAAGCTGCTATTGATGCAGAGCTTTATGGTTATTCCTGTATCGAAATCAAGAATGAGGTTGATGAAAAGACTGGCAGGCTGAAAGAGGTCAATTCTATTGAAAGACGAAATGTTTTGCCTAATCAGCATCGTGTCATTCAAAGACAAAGCCAATGGGACCCAGGATGGAATCTTGATGCTACTCAGTATAGACATAATTATATATTAATGAATACTGGTGGCTTGGGATTGTTCTCGGCTACGACACCATTGATCCTTGCAAAAAAGTTCACTATTGCAAACTGGGTTAATTTCGCTCATACTTATGGTCAGCCCATTATTCATGGTAAGACCAGTTCTGAAGATGAGGGTTCGAGACAGAGATTGGCTGGCAAAATCTCAAATGCTGCCCAGAAAAAGGTGCTTGTGACTGGTAAAGATGATGAAATCGACATCAAGACCTTTACCATGTCAAACTCTGAGAAGATATATGATAACTTAAAGAACCATACCAATTCAGAGATTTCAAACCTTATCTTAGGTTCTGAGAGTATGGCTGGTGGTATGCAGTCTTATGTCGGCTCTACCAAGGCGCATGAAGATATTTTCCGTGCCCGTCTGAAGAAATATCGCCGTATCGTAACCAATATTATGAATGAGCAGGTTCTGCCAGTCTTGAAATATTGGGGTATCATTAAGGAAGATGTTGAGTTCAGATATAGCAATCAGATTGAAATGTCAACTGAGAATAAGATCAAGCTTTATGATGTACTTACTAATAAGTATAAGATAGAGCCTGATGTTATCGAAAAGGAGTTTGGCATTATCGTTGGTGAGCAAATAAATAACAGCACAGGTTCTGGACTTGGTTGGGATAATGACGATGATGATGAGGGCTATCACAGAATGTCCGATGAAGAATATGAGAAGCGTTATGGCCATCCAAGAGCAAGGGCAAGGGTAAATTTTCTCGAAGAAATGTAAGTGGCGACCACATTTCTAAGATATATAATGCCATATCAGATGAGGAATCTGAGAAAAACGATGAGGAGTTTGAGAAGCTTTTGGCTTTGTTCTATGCTCTTTTGAAGAACATGAAAAAAGCTAAGACAAGGAAGCAAGCCTTGGAAGCTCTCGCTGCTCTCAGGGCAGAGTATGCTATTCGCCATGCCATTTCAGGATTTAACATGGATTTCGATGAAGCCATTGACTTACTGAAGAATACCGATAACCTCAGTGAAGAAGATTCTGAGAAGCGTGATCGTCTCGTTGCTGCAGTCGATAACTTGACAGAGTTTGCGGCCTGTGCCGAATATCAACTTATGAAAGATGTCTATGCCGTTGATCCAAATTTCGACTTTGATACTGATGATTTGGATTTTGACGATGAAGATGCTATGTCTGATTATGTCAAACTCTGTGAGAGATATAATAAGGTATATGCGGCTGTAGAGAATAGCGACATTGAATATGCTATGGCAATGGCATGGCGCTGGCTCAGATGGAACTCTGAGACTTATCTGACTTATATGACCCAGAATGATGATCGTGTAAGACCTTGGCACTATGCTTTGCAAGGATTCACTGCCAAACGTGATGATTTCCCTGCTTGGATGATACCACCTATTGAATGGGGGTGCCGTTGCTTCTTGGTTAATGACAGCAATTACTACTCAAAGCTTGATATAAGGAATGTTCAGGCAAAGGCTCCTGAAAAGCCAAAGGAACTGGATGGTGTATTTGCTGAAAGTGTATGCAAATGTGGCCGTATCTTCAGTAAGTCACACCATTATTTCAATATTGACAAGAAAGATACAAGGATGCTGAAAGGCATTGTCAAGAATATAAGAAAGGTATATTATGGCAAGAAAGACTGAGGCTGAAAGATGGCTTGGTAGGGGTACGACCTCTAAGCTGCCCGGAGGACTTCGCGGCAAAAAAGCCGATATGAGCTGGAAAGAGTTTCAGGCTCAGATCATGCGTTTGCCATATATGCTTGATGTAGCTGCTCTGAATTTTACTGTTGATATAGCCAAACGCGCCCTTGTAGTTTTCCAACACTCATTCAAGGAAAAACGGTTTTATAGTGGTGATGGCAAGACATGGCCGACCCTTTCAGATTTTACGATAAAGAAACGTATGAGAAAGGGTACGTGGCCCGGTCATGGCGGTATGCTTCAGGAATACGGAACACTTTACGACTCTTTAAGGCGAGAGGGTAATTTCAATCCAGCTTATAATAGGATTGGTGCACATAGATTTCGTGATAGGGTATGGACTTATCCTGGGCGGTTCAAATCAAGTAAGGATCATCCAGGCTTTGTCTATGCAGGCATTCACAATAATCCTGATGGCGCAACTTACGGTAATGGCTTTGGTGGAAGAATCCCACCAAGACCTGCAAAACAGCGTCAGTTCATGGGATTCTCTACGTATATCGACAACTTTGAGGAAAAGTTCATTGACCGCTATCTGTTCCATCAAGTATTCAACAGAGGTGGTGGTGGCTTGATGCAAGGCAATGAGTGGAACAAAGCGTTGAATTTTGAAGAATAAAGGTTAGGCTAATGATAATTGACAAGAAAAGTAAAAAGGTCATAAGCGAGAATAATCGCAGTACGTCGGCACCAGTCATTGATGAAGCTGTAGAGAGTGAATCCTATGTCTCATATCAGCAGATGCCTACTACTGGCATTATCAATGTATTTGAGGCCATCAAAGAGATATTGGCTGATGTGCGTTGGGAATGGGGAAATCCAGACAGCCCACGTATCTTTAACACGGTTCAGCTTGACGATGGCCAGTTTGAACGTATTGTGCGCAAGACTGGAAATCTTGAGAATGGCATAGCATTTCCAGCCGTGTTTATCCATTTCATAAATATTCGTTGGCTCAAGCCATCAAGCCGTGTCAGGGAAGGACGTGCAGAACTTCGTGTCAGGTTTATTATGAACCGCTTGAATGTGCATGACGACAACAAGACCGAATCCGAGGGCTTCTATGTCGCAGAACGCATCAAGCAAGACTTTGAAGAAAAAGGTCCGAAATATGATTGCTTGAAAGAAAGGTTAAGTCTTGATTACTTTGATCAGGTCAATTCTTTTGATGATTCTCTGCAGCCTTGGTGGATGAATTGGGAAGTATGGTTTAAGGAAACAAGTGTATGGGTAAGTCGAAAGACAACAAGGCGATTCATTGTACACCCACCATTCACGAATCATGCTGACCAGTCCGATCCCGAAGTTCAGAATGTTCAAAATCATAACAATCTTGACCATAAGATAAAGTATGATGAAGCTACAAAGTTCATTCCAGGACCGTTACCACCTGTATCTGAGGAAAACGACTGACAATAAGGGGTTTCAAAACCAAGTTTAGTATAATTTACTATTATTAAGAAAATTAGTTAATGGCAAACGAAAATTTTAAGTACATCAAGGGCTCTTATGCAGAGGGGCAGCCAGCCCATATCTGTTTTTACTCTGATGTCAATGAATGGCGTGTCAATGACTTTATCTATGAGTTCAATTATCTCTTGAATTGGGTAAAGCCATCAGAGATTTGTGTTCACATCAACAGCAGTGGTGGCAATTGCATTGATGGTATCAGTGTTTTCTCGCTTATCCAGAATTGTGAGACACCTGTTAAGACTATCAATGACGGGCTTGCAGCTTCTATGGCTTCTATTATTTGGGCAGCTGGCAATGAGTTCTTTATGAAGGACTATGCCTTGCTTATGATTCATAATCCATTTGCTGAAGATAAGAGTGGCGACAAAGTGATTACCCAGGCTACCGAAGCCTTTAAGAAACAGCTTGCAATCATCTATAAGAAGCGTTTTGGCTTTGATGATGAAAAGGTTCAGTCTATCATGGATGGTAAAGAGGGTGAGGACGGTACTTGGTTCACAGCCGAGGAAGCCGTAGCCGCTGGATTCTTGAAAAAGGAGAACGTCATAGAGACTGAGAAAGCGGTCAAGGACCGTATCGCTGCATCTATTGCAAATATCGTCAGGACACCTCAGAGCATTTGCGCTATGATGCAGTTGGAAAATGATATGACAAAACAAATCACGGGAACGATGTCTATTATTGACAAAGAACCCAATAATCAACAAAATTTTAGTAAAACAATGACAGAAAACGAGATCAAAGTAGTGGCAGCTCAGCTTGGACTTACAGGCGACAAAGCCACTGAGAACAACGTTTCTGCTCGCATCACTGAGCTGCTTGGTGTTGAAGCCAAGTACAATTCTGTTAAGGCAGAGTTGGAAACTAAAAAGACGGAGCTTGCCAATGCTCAGACCCGTATCACTGGTTTTGAGACCACTGTCAAGAATCTCCAGAGCAATTACGACGAGGCCAAGGCCAAGCTCGACAAGTTTGAGCAAGAGGCAGCTGACAAGCAAAAGGCCGCAATCGACTCTATGGTTGAAGCTGCTATTGCAGCCGGTAAGATTGAAAAGGACAAGAAAGAGACTTGGGTTAAGCAGGCAGAGGCTAACTTCGACCTGACCAAGGAGATTCTTGACCAGATTCCAGCCCGTGAGGACTTGAACAAGCACATCACCAACGATCCTATAAATCACAAAGCTGCTGCTGAAGGTATGAAAACCGAGCAGGAGAAGATTCAGGAGAAGGTAAAAGCCGTTGTTGGCGAAAACTTCAAGTTCCGTACTCCGAAGTTCTAAGGAATAGTATTCACAAAATAAAGTAAAAGCAATGCCTACATTTTCATTTAATCAGGGCCAGCAGGATTACAGAGGCGAAGTCCTTGACGATATCCTGACTTATGCCATTCAGGAGAATGAGACATACAAAGAGGGTCTTATCCACATCAAGCCTGGTATTCAGAAGCGTTTTGCTTTGCCATTGCTTCAGAGTGGTAAGATCATTCAGGATCATGTCGCAACTCCTGTTCAGAGTGTTGGTAACTTCGATTGGACCCAGCGTACACTGGAGCCAAACGACTTCATGGTTTACATCGAGTTTAATCCTCGTGACTATGAAGAGTATTATAAACAGTTCCAGCCTGTCAATAACCTCGTGTTCCGTGAGCTTGATCCCCAGGTTCAGGCCGCAATGATCCATGAGGTTCTTGCCAAGAAGGATGCTTATATCGACCATGCCATTTGGTGTTCAGCACTTGCAGCTGATAAGGCTAAGATTACAGCCAACAACCCTGCAGAGACTGTTCTTGAGATTGGTGGTGACGATGATGCTGGTGCAATGAAGTATTTCAATGGTGCTATTGCACGTATGCTGATTAACGGTACTGCAGCTGCTGGTACAGAAGATGCAAAGGGTGGTAAGTATATTGCAGCCGGTACAGGTGTATTCGCTAATGGCGCTGCTGTAGAGGCTGAGCTTTACGCTATGTGGCGTGCTTGCCCCGCAAAGTTGCGTAAGCGTCCGGGTCTGTGCTTCGTGATGGACTACAATACTTGGGATATGTATGACCAGTATCTGTCAGACAAGCATCACAAGTATTCTGACAACCGCGAAGAGAACCAGCATCGTTTCCGTGGCAAGCGTATCATTCCTCTGGTATCTCTGCCTGAGAACACCATTATCCTGGGTAACTTCACCACTGGTAAGGAGTCTAACCTTTGGATGGGTGTTGACTACGCTTCTGATGAGAACGTTCTTATCGTTGACAAGCTGCAGGCCAATTCTGAGCTGTACTTCATGAAGATGATCCTGAAGATGGACGTCAACATTGTGAAGCCTGCTGAGATAGTGGCTCACTTGCCTTACACGTACACACCGTAAGAAACTTGAGGCGAGGGCTTCAAAACCCTCGCTTCTTCAAAAACAATGACCGTTATGAATACGAGAACAAAGAAAGCAGCACAGGAACAGCCAAAGCCCGAAGCAGAGGCTGAGCAGAGTAAGGTTGAGAACACTGAGACTGGTGCAAATCAGGAACAGGTTGAACAGCCAGAAGCAGCACAGGAACAGCCAAAGCCCGAAGCAGAGGCTGAGCAGAAAACAAACAGTAAGAACGTCAAGAAAGGCGAGATTAACGAGGCAGTTGATGCTATCCTGAAGCTTTACCCTCAGTACGAGAAATTATATATCACGTCCAAGGGCTTTGTTCATCCTGCAAACGCTCCAAAGTATCTGACTGAGGACGCTGTGCTTTACGAAAACAAATATTTCATCAAATAAATTTTTACAACAATGCCAAGTAATACAGTATTAGGCGGTGTCTTTATGACTGACATTGACGGTAATCTGAGCAACAGTTCTTTTGTAAGCTCAGAGAACGTTTGTGGTATCATTTTTGACACCAAGATCGTAGGTGGTATGGCCAAGGCTTTGACTGGTGCTGCTGCCGAACTGTTTGCCAATGGTAATGTCGTTGAGTTTAGTGACATCAAAGAAGTCAAGGAAGCTGGACTTGAGAACGTGATGTATGGACTGCCATATCTCCACATTTCTCAGTTCTTCGCTTTGGCTGGCACTAACCAGCGCTTGTTCGTATCGTTCACCGACTCGTCAATTGACACCAATTTCGAGTGCATTGAGCGTATGCAGCTTGTCGCAAACGGCCTTATCTATCAAATTGGTCTTTGGACTGGTGAGCCATTCGCAACAATCACTGAGAGCGGCGACTATCAGATTATCAACAACGGTATTTTGGCCAAGTGTCAGGCACAGGCAGAAACCCTTGGTGGTAAGATCGGCGTGACAAACTATGAGGGCAATTCACCTGTGAATATCCTCATTTCAGCGCCCGTTCTTGATGCTGCTGTTTGTGATTATCAGCGTCTGCCAGACCTCACCACTCTTGACTTCCCCAAGGTATCGGTTCTGCTGGGTCAGGGTTCGTCAGACGAAATCCATGATATCCAGTTCCGTATCAACACCTCTGGTGAAACTCCGAATTATGCCATTGTTGGTTGCGTAGGTGCAGCCCTTGGTATTCTTGCCATTGCAAGTGCTGAGCAGAGTATTGCATGGGTTCGCAACTTCAACCTGTCTCGGGTTATGACACAGTGCGAGCTGGGGTTTGGAAACCTTGCAGTAAAGAGCGATATGTCAGATTGGGAAAACACCCTGTCATTCACAAACATTAAGACCTTGGGTTACACCAAGCGTAACAACTTCTTGCATCGCAAGGGCTATATCTTCTTGCGTGACCATGAAGGACGTGAGAACGGTGTTTACTTCAGCTCTGACCAGACCCTGAGCACTGGTGATTATCGTCGTATCAGCCGTTGCCGTGTCATGCACAAGTCTCGTCGCGTTGTTCGTCTGGCCCTGCTGCCATACATCGAACAGTCTGTTGAGATTGATGTTAGTACCGGTTACATTGCAACTGCTGACCTGGCCATGATCCAGAACGTTGTCTATGATGCTCTTGACCGTAACATGGTACAGCCAGCATCACCTCAGACACCTCAGATCAGCGGACGTCAGGTTGTGATTGACCCGAAGCAGAATGTTCTTGAAAACGATCAGCTTCTCATTAGCTATGCTTTGGTTCCGAAGGGCATCACATCAGCTATCTTCGTTACCGAGGGATTTGCTGCAACGGTAGGTAACAGTTAAACTTTTAAAAAGTAAAGACAATGACGACAATTAATAATGTTGCTTATTCGTGGTCGATGATTCAGTTGAAGTCATCTATCACAGGCGATACGGGCGGCGAAACTGGCCTGCTCATTGATGCCACCGCCGTTGAGTATGAGACTAAGCGTAAGCACGACTGGATTTATGGTTTGGGTGGTCAGCCCCGTAAGCGTGGCTTTGGTAACATCACCTATTCCGCTTCTATCGAGCTTCCTTACGGTACACAGCTTATGCTCCGTGAGAAATCGCCAAATGGAACTTTGCTTGGACTTGGTAACTTTGACCTTGTTCTGAGCTGGTGTAACGATCTCTCTGATGAAATCAGCTCTGAGACCATCACTCTGAAGGAGTGCTTGCTGGTTGAGAGTGGTATGGATGCAAAACAGGACGATACTTCTCTGACAAGAAAGTTCGACCTGAATCCTCGCCGTATCTACAACCCAACCGCACTTTCAAGCGCTACATGGTCTTACGAGTTCTATGGCAAGAATTAATAACGGTTTATTGATTTTGTCTATATCTGGGAGGATGGCTTTGATGCCGTCCTCTCATTTTTTTATGTGATTTGCAAACCAAAATTATGTAAAGATACTATTATAGAACGCTTAGACAAAATTTAATTCAAACCAAAATTTTTCAAAATGGAAGTACAAGTTAATCAGAATGGGCAGGCTCAGGACCCTACACAGGCACCTGCAAATCAGCCCGAAGCTCAGGCACCTGCAAATCAGGAAGCTGTTGAGACAAAGAGTGTAGTATTGGAGAATGCCGAAGAACTGCCTCTGGAAATCCGTGAGGGCATTGAAGCCAAGATCGCAGAGCTTCAGGCAAAGACCAAACTCAAGAGAATCTTCCCAATCGTTGTTCAGGGTGACGACTATGACGAGAAGCCCTGGTATATCGGCTACTTCAAGCGTCCTGAGATTGGTGCTTACTCCATGTTCATGAACAAGGTACAGCAAGATTCTATCCAGGCATCAATGATGCTTGCTCAGAACTGCTTTATCGAGGGTGACAAGGAAATGCTGAGTGGCGACATCTTCATTTTCGGTACAATGAACCAGCTCACTACCTTGGTAGAGAACCGCCATGCCGTACTGGTAAAAGTATCGAGCGCTGGAAAGTAGGTGAAAAAGACATATTTCGCCAGCGCGAGATATTAATCAGGGTTTACTTCCCACACATCAAGGTCGAAGAACTCAGTTTTGAGGAATTTGCACGGTATAGCGAGGATGCGGCCTGGTATCATTCTCAAGTCATGGGGGCAAGACAAATTCAGGCGGCAGCCGCTGCAGTGGGAACTTGAAACGGACGTGGTTCAGAAATGAGCCACGTTCTTTCATTAATAATACTATTATTAATAAACAGAGACT
>Ga0247609_10002368_pt1 | contig 20106 bp, 20 predicted proteins | sample 172DNAGHGlowgp2_FD_193487 | JGI IMG/M metagenome (GOLD analysis project Ga0247609, IMG submission 193487) | Sheep rumen microbial communities from Palmerston North, Manawatu-Wanganui, New Zealand - 1728 DNA GHGlow gp2 | ecosystem: Host-associated > Mammals > Digestive system > Stomach > Rumen ...
TAGAAGAAGACAACTACAAGAAACAGAAATCTCTTGCAGCTGAAAGACTCAGATTAGCTAGAATAGAGCAAAAGAGGGACAATGACTTCTCTGATGAGAGAAAGAACCGCATAGCTGAACTTGAAGCAGCTTACATCAGAGCAGATGCCGACTATGCTAATGCTCACCGAACATTACAAAGGGAACAGCAGAGATTCCAAAAAGAGATTGATGCTGAAGAGAAAGCCAAAGAGCAAGAACGTCAACAAAGAGCTAAAGAGTGGGCTCAAATCCAAAAAGAGAGAAGAGAAAATGAACTTCAAGCAGTCAGAGATTACGAAGATGCACTCATTGAAGCGATGGATGAAGGATTTGAGAAGCAAATCAAACAAATTGAGACTGCTGGGAATCGTGAGATTGAGGACTTGAAGAAGAAACTCAAAGAAGAAAAGAATCTCACATCTAAAGCAAGAGAAGAGATAAACAAACTCATTGAGCAGAAGCAGAAAGACCTCAACAAGAAGCTAATTCTTTCTCAAGCCAACTACTGGGCTAACCTAAGAGCTGAGATCACTAAGTCAATGTCTAGCTCTAGCAGCTTCATCAATACTGATAGACTATCAACTGACTTGAAAAAGATAGCCACAGACTTGAGAACAACAATTGCTTCTATTGATGACAATGGTCTAAAAGCAGCAAATGACCTTTATTCTGCATTTGACAAGACCTTCAAACTTGCAATTGACAGCGGTGACAAGCTAGCTAAACAGTTGAAAGACCTTATTGGTGATGATGTATTGAACTTTGACAACTATAAAGATGCATTGAAGAGCTTGGCAGCTGTCATTATGTCTCAAACTGGGAAGACACTTGAAGAGATGAACCAAATGTTTGAGAACAACAAATGGTTCTCTCAAATGTACACTATCTACAAACAATACCTTGATGTTGTAGGTGACCAATCAAGACAGGTGAACCAACTTATAGTTGAGAACACTAGAAAAGCTGCAGACATCATCCAAAAGTCAATCTTTGACGCTATCTCTAATGGCAGTGTCACTGCTTATACTGAGTGGATATCTAAGCATGAAGGGTTCGCTAGAGCTATGGCCGACAAGTTTGGTGAGTCGTATCTAGACCAGATGAAAGGCATTATGATGAACATTGATACAATGCTCGAAGATGCTTATTCTGGTATAGCAACCTCAACAAATGATGCTCTAACTGAGAGATTGAGACAGTACATACGTGATCTAGAAGAGGTGAAACAAGTCATTCTCTCTACTAATAAAGTTGAGGAAGAGACAAATTCTATAAGAAGAAGAAAAGCTCAACTCATACTTGATGAGCGCAATACTGAAGTGGAGCTTGCTAAGATTCAACTTGATGAGGACAAAGTAGCTCATGATAGACTATTAGCGCAAGCTCAATACCTTGACTCAATAAAAGATACGGTCAAAGCAAGAGAAGAGTCTTATTTGCAGATAAGAAAAGAGACTGCTAATCAAAGAGAGCAATTAGAAGACCAAAAGCATGCACTTCAGAACTTGATTGATGACATGCAAGGTCAAGCTATCAAAATTGGAGTTGAAGTTGACCAGACTGCTATTGACCAATTGCAGCAACAGATAGTTGACATCACTAACAAAGAGAGTGAATTGACACAACAGGTTGCAGAGGCAGCTAATCTATTAGCGCAAACTGGATTTGCGTCACTTGACGAGTTCAACCAAGCTCAAGATGAGATGGTCACTAAAGTCCTTGAGTCAAACGCTAAGATAGCTGAGGACAATAAAAAGCTCAATGACGCTGAGATAGATGGTTGGTTGAATACATTCAACACTATCACTGATGCTGCTGCTCAACTCTCTAGCGCATTTGGAAATCTCTTCTCTGTACTAGCTGAGGACAATGAGAAAATGCAGAAGTACTCTAATGCTATGGCATACATTGACATAATGATGAGTATGGCCACAGGTATAGCGACAGCAGTTGCTGAAGGTATGAAAATGGGATGGCCTGCTGCTGCTGTAATGATTCCTGTTGGTATCGCTACAGTTGTGAGTGGCATAGCTTCTGCAATCTCAGTGTATAAGCAGAATAATAAAGTAAAAGGTTCACCTAAGTTCAGTGAAGGCGGTCTTGTTGGAAACCATGTGACTACTAGAAAAGATGACAGCGTTTCTGCAAGATTATCTGAAGGTGAATACGTTATAAAATCTAAAGTTGTCAAAGAGTATGGTGTTGACTTCTTTGACGCTATAAACAACACAAAGAAGAAGAGACTAAATCTCTTAAGAGGTGAGACTCTAAGATACGCCTCTGGCGGTCTAGTTCAATCACCTAATACTAAAGTGTATAACAACACTGCTCAGATGGACTTCAACTATGACCAATTGGGTGCAATCTTTAGTGAAGCTGTTGCTGAGGTTCAACCAGTTGTGTCAGTGAGAGAGATAAACGATATGCAAACTAGAGTAAATGTGAAAGAAAATACAGCAAGTTATAGATAATGAGAACTCAACAGGTATATACTACAACAGTCACATACCCAGATGTAATGGTATGGAAGAATGACTCTACTGTCATCGCTCTTAACGGAACAGACAATGTTGGTGGAAAAGTAGTGATTAACTCACCAGAAGGAAATTCTTACACGCTTGAGTACTATTCAGATCAAGGGACATTGATGTTCTTCTTAGATGATGCTATAAAAGCGTTGTATAATGACAATCTTGCTCAATGGTCTTGCTCTGTAACAGTCTTTGATGAAGGAATCCCAATGGGGAGTGTCAACTTCTTATTCTATGTGTTGAATGGAAAATCTTTTGTCACTAGAACACATGGTGTCTCATCTACTATCTATGTGTATGATAGAGAAGAGCTTAAGAAACTACAAGTTTACTCACCTCAATCAGGTACTGCTATTTGTGGACAATATGGATTTAATTGTTACTATGGTTTGAACCAATTCAATCTATATAATGCAATCACACAAGAAGGTGAGTATTCATTGTTTCTTAGAGACTCTAATCAAACTCCACCGATTGCTGGCGTAAGCGGTGTCGATGTGATTTCTCCTACACAAGCAGTTGTGAATATTGAGATTATCGCTCCAACTCCAGTGAATGCTACTTATGGCGGTGATGTATTTGAACAAGACAAGCTGATATTCCCTATAACGCATAAGATTATATTCCAAGATCATTGCTCTGAGTATAATTTTGGCGAGATAGCTTACACAGATTTAGATGGGATGCGCCGTTATCTTGGTGGAAAGATAATCTCTGACACTGATGATGTCAAGACAGAATCATATATCAATTCTAGCATTGAGATATATAAGACTCTTCCTAATAGATATGTTGCTACTAGAACTAAGACAATCAAATTAGCTTTTATTGACATCAAGAAAGATGCGTACCCTTATGACTTGATGCATAGTGATGCTATACAATTCAAAGGTATGGATGGAGAATGGCATTCATGCTCATTGAAGACACAATCACTTACTAGAGAAAATGAAGACTATTACGATTTTGAGATTGAAATAATTGTTAATCAATAAGATGGTAAGAATTCAATTATCAAATGACTGGCTAGATACATATCTAGATGAAGAGATCCAATTGTCTTGGGATGGATTCAGATTCCAAAAATCCTTGAGAGCTGGTTACACTAACGATCTAAACATTCCTAAGACAACTAAGAACTTGTCTCTTTTCAGAGCAGTTGGACTTTTGGACTCTCAGACTCAACTATTTGGGACTAAGACAACAACTTGTATCGTTCAAATTGGACTTCAGATGATTCCTATGATGATTCAATTGGTTGGAATCAATTCTACTGAGATAAAGATTTGTTTGTATGAAGACACATTTCCTGAGTACTACAAAGGAAAGACAATTGGTGAGCTTTTTGCTGATGGAGCATCTACAATTAGAGCTTGGAACAAAGACACTGTGTCAAAATACCCTACAGAGTTCATGACATACAACTATGGTATGCCATACGACTCTGAGAAAGCTCAATATCACCCTGTTCGCTCACTTAGAAATATTTTGTACAATGTCGCATCACAAGGCGGTTACACAATGCCAGCAATTCCGCAAGATTATATGTTGTTAGCTTCTAAAAAGACAGTATGTCCACAGAATCTAAGACAAGTGATAGAGTTCAATCAGACTTCAATGGAAGGAGACCGATTCAAATTGCATGGCGGTCAGCAAGTAACGAATGATCTATCAATGGATGAGACTGAGTTCATGACTTTCAATAGAGACCACGTCTTTTGTGATATCAAAGTTTATGTTCTATGGGAGAAAAGAGGCATTGTTACACAGAACAAGAATATGTTCTTAGATGTCAATGGCCAACATAGATATTGGCTACCTCTTTTGACTGGAAGTGCTAATTTTGGCTATCAGCAATTCCATGTGACTCAATATGGCAATTATGAGTTCAATGAAGGTGACACACTTTCGTTCTCTATGCCTGATATTGACAAGCTAAGATGGGTGAGTGTCATTGTTGACATAACATACACTACTGGTGGCTGGTTCAGTTACATATCAGAAGACGACTATGGCACTGAACTAGAGTATGTTGGAAGACACCCTGAATTCCGTGTTGGTGAAGATGGCTACCAATTCATTCCATTTGATGGAGAAACGCATTCCATGCTTCCATGGGGTCAGCCAGTACAGACAGTTGATCTCTCATTTGCCTATTTTGGCTACTATTGCAATCTACCAGAGATAAAAGTATGTGATTTATGGTACTCACTTCAATGGATATTAGGTGGAAAGCTCTCATTTGACCATCAAAGACTAGTCACACTTGAAAGCGCAGACACATCTGCTGTTATTGAAGGCTCAATAATTGATATAAGACCTAAAACGGACAAACTAGGTCAAAAGAACTATATCAAATTCAAAGGTGAAGACGCTAAACCTACTTTCATTATACCAAATGAGTGGCTTTCAATGGAGTACACTATACACGAGAACTCTCTTAGAAAGACATACAATCCAAATTATGTGGTTGGTTATATTCCTCAATACTCAAACCCTGAATACGATGAAGATTTTCAATATTGGACTTGTGATTTCAATGAAGTAGAAGGTATTGTAGTCTTGAATCTAAATGGAAACAGACTAGAGCCAATTGAATTGAACACTTTTGGTCTAGAGAATCTAAATCAAACAATGGAAGTTGATATTGAGACTTTCACTCCATTGCTCAGAAACAAAGATATTATTTACTTAGATGGACGAAGATTCTTAGTCGTGAATGGAAAAAGCTCTCTTGACAATCAAAAGACTACACTTACATGTCTTTTGTTCCCTGAGATAGCAAAAAGGATAAAGAGCCAACAAGTTCAACAGAATCAAGATATGAGCCAAAGACAAAATCAAAATCTATAAATAAACCAAATAAAAAATGGCTATCACACAATCTATAGTTCGAGTCTATGAGGATTCAAATAAGACTACTTTGATTGGTAGTTACACTGGAGTTTCCCCAAACTGGACTTCTATTCTTGCGGATGACCTTCCTGAAGGAAGTGAGCTATATGCTACAGCACAGGCGACAGTAGATGGACTTCAGAGCGCAGAGTCAGCAGTGTACCAATTCTACACTCTCCCAGATGTTGAATATTTCTCTGCTCCTAGCGCTAGTCAAGGGACAATCTCAACACAGCTAGATGGAATCACTGATGTTGTTGCTATTGACTACTTCGGTCTAAGATACTCTACTGATTCTAATTTCTCAACTTACAATGATGTTCAATCTCCACAAGGTGGTGTAGATATCACTGGCTTAAGTGAGAATACGACATACTATGTCGCTCCATTTGTGATTGATGAGTTCGGTAGAAAATATGTCAATATGAGTCTTATTAGACAAGTTGCTGTTCCATATAATGTTCCATCTATCATCTGGACTGGCATAGCTACTGTTGGTTCTGATTCATTCACACAGAATATCAATGTGGCTTCTACTGCTGCTGTGACGAATGTCACTGTATCTTATCAAGAACAAGGCGGCACTGCACAGACCTTCAACTTGCAAGCTCAAACAGGAACTCAAACAGTATCTCTTTCTGGTTTGTCTCCTAATACTCCTTACACAGTAAGAGTATATGCTACTAACTCAGCTGGAACTGGCACATCTTCAATCAATTCATTCACAACTGGTCAAGCTCAAATGGCAGTTGAAGTGACACAAGCTCAAGTGTCTAATGTCAATAACATCATTGATGCTACATCTAGAGCTACATACGATAGTTCTATCACATTGATACACAATAATGTTGAGCTCTGGGAGAACAACTCACATACTGGAACTGCTTATGAGTCTAACACTGGTTACACTGACACTTACACTAATAACTTAGCTCATGCTAACCCAGATGAGACTTACTACGTATTCGGTCATGTGACTTACACTATTGGTTCAGATCCTACAGTGCTTGAAGCTTGGTCAGCTCCAGTGACTGTTACAACTTACTCATTGTTATCATTTGGAAACATCACCACAACTAATGACAGCGCAAGTATACCTTATTCAGTATCTGGTGTAGCATTGAGTGATGATATCGCTTACAGCTCAGATGGTGGAACTACTTGGAGCACTATCCCAGTGTCAACACTCTCTGGTGGAACTCTCACACTTAGCAGTTTGACACCTAATACAACTTATTCATTAAGAGGTAGATGTCAATCAACTGCTGGATGGCAAGCTTATGTGACTACTACATTCACAACAACTAATGTGCTTCCTACTGTAACAGTTAGCAGTGTGACTAACATCACTCCTACTGAGGCTCAAGTTAATCTAACAATCTCCTAAACGAAAGGGGAGCAATGCTCCCCTTTTCTCAAATAAATTCAACTTAAATGATCACTAAGACTGGCATTCATGTTGATGAGTCTTCTAGTTTCACTAATCCACTTGTATATGAAGAGAATGGACAAGTGAATAGCATAGTGGCAGACTCATTGACACCAGACACAAGATACTATACTAGAGGATATGTCATATCAGATGGTACAACTGTGTACTCTCAGAATACAAAAAGCTTCAAGACTGCACCACCTGAGTATTTGACTTTCTCTAACCCTGACACTACTAATGATATCACACTTACATTGATAAAATCTGGGTCTCCTACAGGTGTCAAACTTGAGACATCTCTAGATGATGGAAGGAATTGGACTAATGTTGATATGACTGGTGTGAACTCTCAATCATTTCTTATTCCTGCTGGAAAGAAACTCAATTTCAGAGGCAATAACTCTGCTTTCTCTACAGGAGCAAACAATTACTATCAATTCCAGTGTCAATCTGACATTCTTGCAAGTGGCAATATCATGACCCTAATTGACAAGACTGGTCTATCTCTTGAGATTCCTAATGCGTACTGCTTCTATAGTCTATTCAAAGGAATGAGCAAGCTAGAGAACGCAGGTCTTATACTTCCTGCTACTACTCTTAGAGACTATTGCTATGCTCATATTCTAGATGGATGCAGTTCAATGACCACTCCACCTGAGCTTCCTGCTGTTGAACTAGCTGTCGGCTGCTACCAATATGCTTTCAATGCGTGCACATTGCTTGAGTACTCTCCTGAACTACCAGCTAAGACTATTGCTAATTACGCTTATCTGAATATGTTCAATGGAGCAAGAGCGCTGAAGATGATAACTGTTTACGCTGTAAGCTGGAACACTTCTAATGCTGCTGGTTGGGTTCAGAATGCAGGTAGTGGAGCCGGAGATTTCTATAACTTAGGTGGTGCTACAATTCCTGTTGGTAATAATGGTATTCCAACTGGTTGGACTGAATATAACTCTTTATGATATGAACTACGATGGATTCAAATATTTCACAATGCAAGAGCTCTGCCATTCCGACACAGCTAATAGACTAGGAATTGACAACTGGCCAAAAGAACAATGGATATTCGACAACCTGAAGAATCTAGTGTGGGATGTTCTAGACCCTGCTAGAGAGAAGCTTGGCGCTCCTATTTACATAAACAGCGGGTTTCGCTCAAAAGAAACCAATATTGCTGTAAACGGGGCAAAAAATTCTGCCCATTGTTCTGGTTGTGCCTGCGATTGTAGAGCTGATAACATGAAAGCTCTATTAGAGATATTAAAAACTATGAATTATGATCAACTAATTGTGTATTACGTAAAAGGAAAAATGTCATGGTTTCATATATCTTATGTCACTAATAGGCAAAATAGGCATCAATTCATAACTATTAGAAAATAAATAAGGTGGAGTTAACAGACTATAACTTAAGATGAAAAGACATTTTCGTTGTCTATTTTATACATAGATGTAGATCTTAGTTGCTATAATCTGCATGTATTTGTCATATTATTAGATTTATTTTTTCCCATCTAGTAACTCTTCCTCGCTAGATGGGTTTTTTATTTGTCCGGACTCAAAAGTGTCCCTATGGTCAAATTTCGAGAAACTATATTGATTATCAACAAGTTATGAAGGACAAAAATGGTCGGCTATATAATTATATGTCCGACCATTTTTAGTGTCCCAGAACCAGCCTGTGGTGCCTTCTCGCGTCTTTTTCAAGCTATCAGATAAGAGCAATATTCCAGCATCTTTTCAGTCTTGAGTTGACCAACATAGTGAGATGAGATATTCTTGTTAGAGTGTCCCATAGCATATTCAATGAAAGCACTAGGCGCGTTTGATTCCCAAGTGAGAATTGTAGCGAATGAGTGTCTAGCGAATGTAGGAGTGACATCTTTAGTGAAATTGAGCTTCTTGCACATCTTCTTCAAGTGAACATTCACTCTATTTGAAACATTAGTCACTGCAGTACGAATCTCTTTAGGAGTAGAAGCACCTTCAAGGTAAGGGAAGACGTAGCTGTTCAACTTTTTTGAACACTCAGGCATGATTGAACGCAACACATCTGAGATAGCAATTCTGATATAGAAGTCATTCTTCTCTTCTGTCTTCACTCTCTTGTAACGAAGCTCTGTTTCTTTAGTGTCAAAGTAGTATTGGTCATATTTGAGTCTCACTACATCAGCTAGGTTCATGCCACCAGCAAGATAAGAGAAGAGGAACAATCCAATGAACTTGTCATTAGTCTTTTTGTAGTAGTCAAAGACTTGCATCATCTCTTCTTTAGTCAGATTAGAGTCAGTTCTCTTTCTTGACTTAGGAAGCTCAATCTTGTCCGTGTCATAATAGCTCTGTTTGAATGGGTAGTTGGCTTGTTTGATATATCCTTTGTGAACAGCTTCATTCACGATAGAGCGTATGTCTGCAAAGTAGATGTTGATGGTGGTGTCAGAGAAGGGTTTAGGATCTTTTCTGCTCTTCATGTACTCTAAGACTTTGTTCATCTTAGCTGAGGTGACTTGAGAGAATGGAGTCTCACCACACACTGTAGTCCACACATTCAGGGCTGAGGTGTAGTGACCTTTAGTTGAGAACTGGTTGTTCTTCTCATATTTCTTGATTCTATCACGCATAAGCTGGTTCAGGGTCTCAACTTTAGGTGCGTCAATAGTGTTCTTGAACTCATCAAATGAGAACTTGTTTTGGTCAACTAAATCGCACACTAGCTCATACGCTCTATCGAACAGCTTGTATGCGTTTTGTTGTTCTCTTGGTGTCGCATCTGACCACACTTTGACTCTCAAGCCAGTTTGATAATAAAAATACTGCTTTTTGGTATATAGTAAGATGCATACATTGTGCGAGCCGTCTTTTCTGGTATAACGATTGTCCACAACTAATTGACAATCAATTTCGAAGTAGCTCTTTGGGATGATGATTTGATTCTTGTTTGCCATAACCTTATTTTTTTGTGACTTTTTATCTTTTCTAACTCTAACTTATGCCGAGAATTAGCAGTTTTAACACAAAAAAATTTTTTTAAGCTGTTGATTATCAACTTGTGTAAAAAAGAGTATATTTGCACCCCAAACTCACTCATTCTCGGCAACTTATTGATTTATTTTTTCTTATAACTTATGTGACTTATTCTATGCGACTGTTATGTAAAAAGCTGTCCATTAGAGTCAATCACGAGTGTCTCTTTTGGGACATACGCAAGGATATATGGAAGCTCCTCAAATTGACGCAAAGTTGTGTAGCCCCACTCATCACAGTCTTCACCTAGACCAGACTTGCAATAGCAGAATAATAGATAGTCTCCATCTTCTTGGAGCTCTCCTTCTACTACATACCAAGTCCATCTGCTGAACATGTGGTAGATCACAATTTGAACTTCTCTCTGTTTCATGCCATCTGTAGCATACAGCTTAGGAAGCATCTCAAGTCTCTCTTGAATTTCAGATTTATTCATTTTCACCTCCTTCCTCTGTAAGTTCATCAAGCACCCATTCTAAGCTGTCAATTCTACACTCTGTAGCTAGGATAGTAGCTTTGTACTGTTCAATTTTGTCAATGTGAGCCTTGAGTGTTCTCGTAGCAGACCAGATGTCTTCATCTTCTGCGTAGCTTTTAATAAGCGTAAGCTCTTGCTTCACCCAGATGACGTAACGGTCTTTCTTCTTTCCCAATTCGATGATTTCGTCTTGGATCTTTCTGATTGTTTCTTCTTTCATAATATTACTTTTTAATTGGTTTGACTCAGCAAAAATAACACTTTTCTAAATACCTATGACACAGAGAGTTACAAAAAATTTAATAAAAAAGCACATCCTATTGGTTATGAATAGGATGTGCTTAATAAAAATGTTTAGAAAGGATATTTTATACGTCTAAATGAGCTATCGGAACGTCTTGTATTGGTATGTTCTTCACCTTGATCTTTCTATATGGGAACTCTTTTCCTGTAAGAATGCAGTCTTCCATGTCATCTGCTGTGCCACCAAAATACATTTGAGCTGGAAGTGATTTAGTGTCATCATCTAAGACTGCCCAACTAGGAAGAGCTGGCTTAGCTGGACGTTTCACTAGTCTAGGATCTGGACGTCTCACTATCTTCAATAAGTTCTTCTGGTCTTCGCTTAAAGCTTTCTTCATTGCATCATGACCAGCTCTAGTAATGCAGGTGTCTAATACTAGAGTTGAGTCTTCATCCTCATCTGTGTCGGTGAACGGCTCATTGACTATGACACGGACTTTATAGTCATCATCTAGACTCTGATGGATTATAATAGAATCTAAAAAGATGTCTAAGAACGCAGATGATGTCTCGTAGGTCTTGACTAATTTAGTGTCTGTTAGTTGGATTTGGATTCTTTCTGGTTTTACCATATTATTCACTTTTTATATAGAATAATCGCTGAGGCCAAGATTTTTAATTATTTCTCTTTATACGTTATTACAACAAATGCTGTAGCACCTTTGTGATTGCCAATAAGAAGCGTTTTATATCCTTCGAGGTCCCAATAATCTATCCAAATTAAGTGGTCACATCTGATACCAAAACATTGTGCATCATCTAATTGAATACAACCAGAATCTTGCGGATGAAAATAGTCTGATGGGTCTACATCTTTCTCGTACCAACCAAATAGATTTTCTAACTGCTTTATTCCATCTTGAAGACGATTGACAGAATAATCGTAGTTAGTACCATACTTTTGTGCATACTTGCTGTGAGTTCTTAATACCTTAAAATCTTGCTCAAATTTGTTCTTTTCCATTGCAGTTACGTTTATTTTACTATTATTGAATATTTGTTACCATCTATATTTACTTCGCTGTTCTTGAACTTTAACTTGTTCACACCTAAATACTTATACACATCATTCTTGCATTCAAATTCTTTGACAAATTCTCCATTCTTGTACAAGCTGCATTTTTGTCTTCTTTTTAGATTACCTTTGTTATTTGCCTCTTTTCGTATATTCGACACATCTTCCTTGTGTTTATGGACTTTCTTAGATATCATGTCATTCAAATCATTGTACATATCTATCTCTTCTGAGTAGATAAGACCATTAGGGTCTTTCATGTTGTTGAACATATCAACTAAGTCTTGTGGTGATACTTCTAACTTTTGAGCCAATAGGTATACATTGTGTAGTTTGTTCTTTTCAGCTGCAACAAGTGCCTCAATTGTCTTAGGAAACCTATCTTTCAAGTATTCAGTCTCTTTTAGAACTCTATTCATTACTAATGCTTGAGCAGTAGATTCTTTTATGTTAGAAAGCGGCTCTTCAAAATCCTCGCTCCAACGAGATAAAATGTCTATTCCTCTGTACCAAGAATCAAGTTTGCCATAAGAATCTGGTGACTTTAGAATTGACACTATATTTGACAAAAGAACTCCTTCTCTATTCAACTTCTTTATCTTCTTGATAGTAGAATTGAACAAGTTGAGGTTCTGAGTCATTATGACTCCATCTTCTATTCTAGTTCTACCAGTTCTGTCTTCTAGAAGAACATCTTTTGTATATATCTTCTTTTCAAGTGATATTGTTGACAACACATCTAGAACGTCTCTTATATTGTTAGCAATGAATTGAACAACATCGTACTTCTTTCTTAGTGCTTTGACTTTGTTCTTAATGTAATCATCTTCATTGATGACATAATTCATCTTTTTGAAGTACTCTTCAAAGACTTCTATACTAGTCAACTTCTTGACAGCTTCATATATGTCTTGTATTTGTTGTCTTTGACCATCAATTGCGTACTCATTAGTCTTCACTTCAACTAAAGCAGTCTTCTTGGTGAACTTCTTAGCTTCATTTTGAAGATATGGACTCAACCAGTTGAGGTTCACACCATCATTGTTCTTCAACTCTTCTCTTGCTAATTCATTAAGAGTCTTGTCTTTGACCTTAGAATCCAATTTAGTGTTGTGAATATAGAATATCTTCAAGTCAGTGTCTCTGAATCTATTAGCTATCTGCATAAGACTCATTGGTGTCATGTCTTTCTCATCTGTCACTATTATGGCAGCTTCTTCATCATCATTGACTTTGATATTCACACCAACAGACAAATAGCTGGTAGCGCACACTAAATCATAATCTCCAAATGTCTCTTTCTTGTTGATTGACTCTTCTAAGTCTTTGTCACTCATTGAAGATGAATAGAATCCAATCTTATGCTCACTAATGAGCTTAGAGACTATTCTATCTTGCATTGCACGATTTGAGTTAGAGTAATATATAGTCTTTGCTCTTCTTAAGCATGATACTTTGGCTACAGCTAATATCGCATCTTCAACTAAAAGCCGTCCATCACATTTTATTGTATTGAACTCAAGAGCTCTTTGCTCTGGAGAATTTATCTTCACTGTCTTTAGATTAGGAAACAACGATATCTCACCCATTGGGGTGCCGGTCATCATGATAAAGCGTGTATTTGTCTTTGAGAAGAACTCTACCATTGAATAAGCTTTTTCTCTAAAATTAGATTGAGATATCAACTCATGTGACTCATCTAACACTATTAAATCGAAATTCTTGATGAGGTTCTTTTCTAACATAAGCATGAAAGTGTCCCAAATAACAACAACAGAGCTATTTATGTCCATATTGCTTTGAACATCTTTAGTCTCTAGCATCTTAAAGTTCTTTAGATTAGAAGTTGCGCCATCTCTTGTTGATATCATAGGCTCGATAAGACAAGTCTTGTGTTCTGCTGCCCATATATCGCTTTGGAACGTCTTTCCTATACCTGGTTTTGCAATTATATATAAGTTGTTGTCTTTCAAGAGATTGTCTATCTCTTTGCGTTTCTCAGACAGATATTTCTTGACACCAAGCTCAACTCTTTCCATGAATCTTAAAAGTATTTTTCTAAGAGTTTGAGCTCCTCATCTGTTGGCTTTGGTTCTTTATTTCTAATTGTCTTTCGTTCCTTCTCTTCGCACTTAGTCTCTACAAGTGGAGTCATGTAATAGAACAAAAAGAACTCTCGTGACAAGTGTGGTGTCTTATAAGTTTTCCATGAACGATTGTGGTCAGGTTCTCTTAGAGCAGCACCTAATTGTGTCTGGTGGTCTCTATTGAACTCCATGTGATGAATACAATAATCCCATTCTCTTTCTACGATATCTGACTTGTCATTGAAGACTACTCTTAAAGATGAATAAAGACGCATTCTGCTTTGATGGCCAAGATGTTGGACAATCTTGTTCTTTCTTTCGATATTATACAAGTTTGAGTCAAACTTGTCTGTGATAGAAGAAACATTCTCTGTTGACTTGTAGTTAAAGCTCTCCCATTTCTTGGTCAATGGTCCAAACTTATAAATCTCTTTGTTTATAAGTTCATCTTCTTGTTCTTGAGGGAATATTGTGCCAAAAGCGTTGTCATTCCAATGAATCTTCGAATCCAATGGTCTGTTTAGGAAAAATCTTTGTTTCAAACCTACTTGGGCAGGGTCGCATACATCTTCAGGGAGTTCTATATTCAAGAATTTAGAGCATACAACACCTAAACGAATGTAATTCAATATTACTCGCTTTGTGTATTCGTGTGGTGTGAATTTTGGTGAAAGATAATACAAATGCAGACCTTTTCCAGAAGAAGAATAGTGCATGCACAACAAATCTGGAAGCTTTTGACATAAAAGGTCAAAATTATCACATAATATTTGAAGTTCCTCAATTGGAACGTGGTCTAAATCTTGAAAGACAACTCCAGATGAGTGAAAATCAATATCAGGGTCATCAATTGCGTACATTATATCGTATGCAAAAGCATAAACAGCGCCAGAATGGTTCTTTTCTGTACCTTCTGGTATATCTAATTGTGAATAAATAATCTCTTTTAGTGGTTTCACCTTCAATTTACTGTAGTTCCTAGGATTTAGAACCTTTACTTTGTTACCGTCTTTTTTATCTATGTATGTCCCTATAAAGTCATACATTGATGCTTTGACAGTGCATGAAGGCGCATTAGAATTAAATTCCATGATTTATCGTAGTTTATTTTGTGTCGCAGTTCTTTTTAATAATAAAAATAAGTGGGTGCGGATAAATAAACTGCGATAAGGAAAAAAACCACACCCACTATGAATGTGGTTACCACTAATAATATAATAAACATCTGGTTCTGATTTCGATAAACATTTTTAGACATATCGGATTAACATTTATTAACAATGTTGCATTTTTGGACTGATACCACACAAAACTGGGTTTCACCTTATATATATAAAAGACTTTGCACCGCTTTTGTGTGGTACCCTATCAAAAACGCATATTTCAGATTTGAATGCTCAAAATCCATAGTAAAAACGCATATTCAAGATTTTGACCTGTTATAAGTGTTATTATTTAATAGAAGATATAAACAAAAGTACTGTTATGGCTAGATATAAAGTAGATACAGAGCGTCCTTACAAGACTAAACCCTTCAGAGACCGCTCAGGTGATGAGGAAATGAAAGCACTCTTCCTTGAGAAATTAGAGGAGAACCATGGAGACCTCTACGGCACATATACTTCACTTGGTATCAAGTACAACCGCTTCTATGAGTGGAGAAAGACTGACCCAGACTTTGATGCAGCAATTGACCGTATTAAGATTGACCAAGTTCGTTGGATAGAGAACCTTATGTTCAAGAAGATAGCAGAAGGTGACAAGGATTTGATGAAGTTCTACCTTAAGACTCACAAATATGGTCAGCAATCTGGTTATGTTGAGACCAAGAAGATTGAAGCTGAAGTCAAAGGACAAGTTGATGTAGAGAAGCAGCTTGAAGAGATGGCAGAAAAGCTAGAAGATGATCCATTTGCTGAATGATATGTTTTGTCTCAAAACATTCTAATTTTTTCATAACTATATGATAGACTTACAGATAGGGAAGAAGTACCTAAGATTCTTTTTGAAAAACTTGAAGACAAGGCACGTCGTTCTAATCGGAGGACGACGTTCAGCTAAGTCTTTCTCAGTTTATAAGTTCTTGACACTCAGAGCGATGGGCAAAGACCCATTGCATATCATGGTAGTTGCAGCTTCATTCCCTGCTACACAGTTAGCAATCAAAGACTTCCAACAGGCTACAGGTCTGGAAGTTGAGGGTTCTACATTGATGGGTATGCACTGCAAGCTACCCAATGGCAGCATTATACAATTCAAGTCATACGATGTAGGAACTAAAGCACAAGGTGATTCATGCGACATTATGGTATGTGAAGAGGCATTGAATATACCAGAACAAGTCCTTAATGTTGCTCTATTAGGTGTTAGAAGACAAACCTACTTCATCATGAACCCTACAAGAGGTGGATTCATTGACAAGTATATCCTACCAGACAAGTCTAACTTATTGAAGACTACCTTCAAAGACAATCCATTCTTAGGTGAAGCTCAGATAGAAGAGTTTGAGTTGATGAAAGAGAAAGCTCTATCTCCTACTGCTTCTATATTAGACCAATACAACTACAGAGTCTACTATTGTGGTGAGTTCTCAGACATGGCAGGCAAGGTGTTCAACCTCATCTATGGTATTGAAGACAAAGACTATGATGATATTCCAGCACCTGAATTGAAAGCTATGGACTTCGGTTTTGTCAATTCTAAAGACAATTCCACATTAGTAGGTGTGAAGATATACAACAATTGCGTGTATGCCAAAGAGTACTTCACTAGTAACCAGCTAGCAAACAACAAAGACTTAGCATGGACTCTAAGAGACTTACACATAAGTGCGTATGAACCTATAGTATGTGACTATGGTGGTATGGGTTCAGAAAAGATAAAGGTGCTAGCATCTGCCAACTATGGAGAATGGACAGAACCAGAACTAAGAGAAGGATTTAACTGTGTGAATGCCAAGAAGATACGTGTAGTGGATTCTCTAAACAAACTCCTGAACTACGATAAGATATTCGTAACTACTTCATCTACAACACTTAGAAGTGAGATGGATAGGTATGAGTTGAAAGCAGATGGAACAGAAGCTTCCAAACATGAGAACTGCATCTCAGCTATGAGATACGCAGTTGTGAGCTACCAGAATTACATCTACTAGGATGAGCCGTAATTTGGGAATGGAGACACCAAAGGCTGGTTCTGGGACACCCAAATATCTTGGACAAGTAAATACTCATCTAAGAAATAAAAGTCCCTTAGAACCAGCCTTTCGAGTTGCATATTTGACTACCAATAGGTTATACATCTTGTCATAGACTATGACAAAATGTCATATCCTTTAATAGTCTAAAAATGCAGCACTTTACAAGTTGTTAACTAATTTCAAGTCAACAGCTTATGTCAAAAATGAATATGTTTCTAACACAAACTTTCACCACCCCCAATCTTCATCATCTTCAGTCAGCTCATCTTCAGGGATAGCTCTAGAACCTTCTTTGGTATAAGATGTGTAGTCTACATAGTCTCCATCACCAGCAGAATCAAATGTGTCCCAATCCACATTAAGAGGTTCAGCGATCTCAATCTCACTACCATCTGGCATCTTATACTTAGTTATCAAACCATTGACAGACTCTTCTTCTGACTCCCAGCCAGCAGAGGACGCACCTATCTCAATAAGACGAACCTCATCGTATTCAGACAGGTCTTTAGCTTCAAGTTCAGTGACTTCATACTCAATGTCAGTCACCCAATGTCCGTAGGTCTCTACCCACTCTCCGTTTTTGTAGCAGTGCAAGATATATTGCCCTGCATTACACTCAATGTATGCCATAATCTTAAGTTTATAAATTAGGCTGCAAAGATAGTCTTATTATTTATATGAGAGAACAAAAATATCGAGAAAATGTTTTTAACTACAGAAGAATTCTTGAACGGCGGACTTCCAGTGTCAGATGACATTTCTACTTATGAGATAGAAGAGGCTATCTCAATGGTAGAAGACTACTTTATTAGACCACATTTGACTGACGAGCACTTCATTGAATTAGAAGCTTACAATGACCAGACAGAACAAGATCCTGAAGATGATGAGTATATCCTCATCAATGGTGGAACAATAGACACTAAGCGATATGCAGGTCTTAAGAAAGCAGAGAAGTATCTTGTATTTGCTTGGCTAGGTGTGAACATGAACAGATTGACACGCTATTCAACCGTAGAGAAGAACAGTGAATACTCAAAGTCAGCAGACACAGACAACTTAGAACGTCAAATGAGATTGAATCACGAAATTGGCGAGCAATTCCTCAAAGAGGTGATGAGCTATTACAATATAGACTGGGACTGTTCACTTCCTAATATACTTGATACATTATTCTAATGGTTAGTGAGCAAACATTTGCAATGGGCATTATAACTGGCACGATAACAGGCGCTTTGATAGGTGTTGTACCAGCATTGATAGTAATATGTGTTCTGGTTCTATTTGACCTCATCACTGGAATATGGGCAGCAGTCAAGACAAAGGTAAAGATAGAATCACACAAATTAAGAAAGACAGTGTTCAAGCTACTTTCCTATCTATCCATCACAACTCTAGCAGGTCTTATAGATGGAGCTATAACAGCAGAATGGAGGCTTTCAGGGTTTATTGGTGGATTCATCGCTATAGTAGAGCTGATGAGCATAGTAGAGAACTTCGGAAAAATAACAGGAAATGACCTATTTGACAGATTGAAAGATGCTTTAGGCAAAAAACAAGAACACCATCACCACTAATATAATTGATAATCAAACAAATAGACCAAAAATAGAATATTTAAGTACAAAATGTATCTAACCGAGAAAGCACAGAAGATCATTAAAGTTGTGGCTTACTTTATCGAAGCCCTTTTATTAGCATTAGTCCTCGTATTTGGTTGTGTTTCAACAGATAGAGGTAAGACAATCAAGAACCAGAAAGCACAAATCAAAGCTCTTACAGAACAAGTTGACAGTCTTCAAAGATATTGCAATGCTCTTGGAGCTGAGAATGTGTTGACAGTTAATGTCGCTTTTGAATTGAATCAGAAGAATGTTCTCTCATTTGCTCAGACGAATGCACAGAATATCGCAAAAGAGATATCAACAATGACTAGAAAAGAGCTCTATGACTCTTTATACACAAATAAACCTACAAAGTAATGGACTTCTTCGGAATAAGAGCTAAATCTAAAGCAGAGAATGCAGTCCAGATAAATGAGGTGTCTCAACAACAATGGATATACACTCCTTGGGTGTTTCATCACAAAGACAAGAAAGAGAAACCTCTTGGTAATGTGTACTTCCAAGCGATAATGAACCTCATCTGGAATGGTATCTCTAATATAACTTATGACACAAGCGGCAAACCAAGTCTCGTTCTGGATAATATTGTTCAATTCATTGACGCTAACTCTACATTATTGGTCAATCAATACTTGAGACTTGGCTTCATCTGCGTGTTCTATGATGAACAACAAGAGTATAGAATACCACAAGATCAAGAACTCAAATATGACAAATATGGTAGAGTCATCAACAAGTATGCAGTAGCAATCTATAGTCCTCAATATCAATCAGAGAGAACTTCATTATTCAAGATTGCATTCCCAATGATTTGCTGGATCAACAAACTAGCAGGCTCAAATGACTACTTAGCTGACACATTTGGAATGTTTGGTGTTCTATCAGGAAAAGATATTCCGCTCAATCCAGCTGGAAAGAAGCAACTTCTTGAGTCAATTCAAGAGAATTATGGTTCAATGAGTGATAGATTTCCATTCATGCTAGCTAATAATGAGATGACTTGGACACCAATTCAACCAGATGCATCTAAACTAGCTTTTGATGACAAGATAAAAGACACATACAAGATACTTTGCAACTTGTTTGGTGTTCCTACTCAATTACTTTTTGATGATAATTCAACTTACAACAATGTGAAAGAAGCTCGTGTCATGTTCTATGACACTACTATTCGTTCATACGCTGAGATTTTATTGAAAGTAGCTCAAGCATTACTAGTGTCTTCTAAAGAGTTCATTCCTAAGAATATGTTGAACTACCACTTCACTAATATTCCTGAATTAGAGAAATCATTATCATCTGCTGTAGCAGAGAGAACAGCATGGCTTGAGTACTTAATCAAACTCAGAGATGCTGGATTAGATGTTGAGAAAGAATTGAACGACTTGTATCGTGAATCTAAAGACCTTCCTAAGAATGTTTAATTAAACCGACAATACAATGAATAAGATATTTATTAACGGAATCAAGATAGAGAACGCTGTCAATAAGGA
>Ga0247609_10002369_pt1 | contig 20098 bp, 21 predicted proteins | sample 172DNAGHGlowgp2_FD_193487 | JGI IMG/M metagenome (GOLD analysis project Ga0247609, IMG submission 193487) | Sheep rumen microbial communities from Palmerston North, Manawatu-Wanganui, New Zealand - 1728 DNA GHGlow gp2 | ecosystem: Host-associated > Mammals > Digestive system > Stomach > Rumen ...
AAATCATCAAATGAATTATTATGACTATGGCAAAAACCTTGACATACAAGGAGTTATGCCTGTAATTGTGGGGGTGGGGGTAAACACTGATACCCATGAATATGTAGACCTTGGATTGCCGTCAGGCTCATTGTGGGCGACGGAAAACATAAAGGATTCCAATGGGAATGAGTTATATTTCGCTTGGGGCGGAATAAGCGGATATACAGCCGAACAAGTAGGAAATGAAGAAGGAAAAAGAACATTTGATATAACAGATTGCGAATTTTTCAGTGGAGGAGGATATACAAAATACAACGGAACCGATGGGCTTACAGTGTTGGAGCCCGAAGATGATGCCGCAACTGTTAATTGGGGTGAAGGTTGGAGAATGCCAACAAACGAAGAATTCGCTGAATTGACAGCGAACACAACCACGGCTTGGACACAAGTTGACGGGGTTAATGGTATGTTGTTTACTTCAACAGCCAATACCAATACCTTGTTTTTCCCTGCTGTTGGTTACGCAGCAGACGGCAAAGTTGGCAAAGTTGGTGATGAGGGCAACTATTGGTCAGCCTATGTGAGCACGGCGTATGGCGGCTCATACCCTCCTTTTCTCGATTTAAGTACTGAAAAATGCTATCTTGTAAACGATGGCCGCTATTTTGGCCGTACTGTTCGCCCTGTTCGTTCAAATAATTAATAGTCACAAGAATAATATGAAATAAAAAAGCGCTCCAAATTATTGGAACGCTTTTTTGTACCAACTGGTATATAGTTCCCAAATAATAAAGGGTGACGAGTTATCGCCACCCTTTTTTGTTAATAAGATTTAATTCACTTTTTCTTTACGGTAATGATTAATTTACCATTATTAATTTCAGCATCAAGAGTATCAGCATCTGCATTTTTAGGAAGATATTCCTTAACACTTACCATATGTTCTGAAGTCTCTTTCTTAATGTGATACTTAACTTCAACCATTCCATTTTTTTCTAGATTAATTTCAACGTTGTCTGCTGTTGAATTTGCATCAACATCCATTGAAAGTTCATAGTATCCGTCTTTTGATACAAAATTTGATGCATTGTTAAATAACGGTTTTTCAAAATCAAAAGCATCGAAAAGTTTTGAAAAATCATTTTCCCAATTAGTTAATGGGGAATAACCAAATAATCTTTCCAACATAGTACTATTATTTTATAAATTATTATGATTTGTGAGCGGGAAAACCCACTACTTTAGTGGTGGGAGTCTATGTCACAACCTTGTAACAATTCTACCCCTTGTAAGGTCATAAGGTGAAATTTCAACTTTCACCCTATCACCTTCAAGTATTCTTATGTAGTTTTGCCTAATTTTTCCACTTATTACGCAAAGTAATTCAATTCCAGTGTCGTCCAATTCAACTCTAAACATTGCATTTGGCAATGCTTGTATCACAACCCCTTCTTGTGTAATTAATCCTTGTTTAGACATAAATATTAGATAATTGATTTTTTAACCGTATCATATCCAGCTTCTCCATAATGGAAAATTTCAGCGAGTGTAATAGGCTTATTAAGTGTAGTTTCAATACCACGTTCCATTAAAATAGCTTCAGCCTTAGGAACAGCCAATTCTTTAAACTCATATTTTGACATTAATCTGCCTTTTCTCAAAAGTGCGCCATCAATATTCTTCATATCTTCATTGAAAGTACAGATAAATTTCATTCCAAGGTCATCAGAAAGCAATCCATCAGTCATATTAAGCAATAAAGATACAGCTGAAGCAGTTCCACTTTCTTTCCTATCCCTGATTGCATTTTCACAGTCTTCAAGGATAATAACGTGGTTATTCAAAGTGATAAGGAAAGAACCAAACGATGGCTCGCCTAAAAGCGTAATCATGCTTGCAGGAACATATACAAATTTTCTATTTGGGAATAAATTAACAAGGTGTTTGATATATGATGTCTTTCCTGTTCCTTTTTCTCCATGAAGAATAACAAGGCCGCTTTTATCGTCTTCAGCAATGAAGTTGCGAATCTTTTCATCTTCAACTTCAAACCCATCGTTATACAACTTTTTAACATCAAAATTTTGGTAAACTTTTACCTTACCTTTATCAAGATAATAGCCGGAAGTGCTACTACACAATCTCCAAATGTTATTTTCTTCGCCCTCAGGTGCAATATAAAATTGAAGGACAGATTCAACAAACGCATTCAATTCATCAATATGTTTGTTATCGAATAGCACATAAGACTCAGTTACTGAAGTTTCAAATCTTGCATAAATGTTACTCTTATTAAGAATAATACAAAATCCAAGATTTGTCTTATCTTCTTTATTTCCAAGAACAGTTGTGAAATAGGGAGTAAACTCAATGTCTTCATCCTTTGGTGTGTTTTCCAACAAATACTTTGCTATCTTTTTGGTGTCAAATTTATAATCACCATTTGTTCTTGACTCATAATCAAACAAATAGCAGCCAGGAAAATACCCATTTTTTGCATAAAACAAATTTTGTAGTGAAATACCATCAACATCACCATATCTGCTTGAAGAATCAAATGGTAAGTTAATGTTACTAAAATTTTTAATTCCGTCTATCATAAACTAATTTAAATGTTTTTATTTAATATACAAATATTAATTATTAATTCAAAATTTATTTTTAAAAATGTCTTTTTTAAAATTTTTTACGTTATAAAAATTGTTATCCTTATCACGTCTTATAAAAGATAATCTTACGGAATCAACAGATAATAGTTTTTTTTCCGAAAACTTTCCGTTTTTAAAATAAAAAACTTTAGTATACTCATAAGAATCTTTACAAAACTTTATATTTGGCATTTTTCTCATATTGTATCCTTTCTCATAAACATAGTGCTTTTTGTGCTGTCTTTTAAATCATTATATCTTTCTGGCTGTTTTACTTTGTTTATTGATTTTATTTCTGCAACTGAATTTTTCCCATATTTTGGATTTGGTGTAAAAACGTGTTTATATTTGAATTTATTGTCACCTACATAGCAAGAATAAAGATTGTCAATATAAGCATAATTTTTCTGCATCATATTTTATAAGTTTTTACAATATTTATTCCTTCGTTTGTATTTTTAAAAAACGTGTTATTGTCCTCAAGATATAGTGTACCGATTATATGAGAAGCACCGTTTTTACTATAGTCATAATAAGAATCATAAGGAACTGGTCCAAATACTGCAACGGTGTCGTCGTCATATATATACAAATTATCGTTGTCCGAATTTAATTTTTTTGAACGTCTAATCGCTTTACTCATCTTTTTCTATTTCAGTTCTTATTGTTTCCAATTCTTTATATAGCATATTTTTTTCAGAAAAAAAGTTTTTTGGCCTTATTTCCGTTTCGGAAACAAAATTAAGACTATTTTTTGCTCTTGTGCACATTACATACTGCAAATGCCTTTCTTCTTCTATCTCCCATTTACTTTCAGCAAGTCTGCTTGGTATTAAAGACGGACATATAATAAACACATTGTCTGCTTCAAGACCTTTTGCTCTGTGTATTGTTGAAAGTTGGATTCCACCATCTTCTTCGTTTGAGAATATATCGTTTATGAATTTTTCGACATCTTCCCTTGTTTCTACCGTTTTTGGGAAGTTTTCAATGGCCTTTATATTGTCAAGTAATGAAATTATAATTGGATTTGTCATTGTTTCCTTTTTATCAAGTCCGCTTTCTTCTGTAAAGAAATCCCAAGTGGCTATAATTCTATGCTTTAGACTAACAATTATTTCTTTTGGGGTATTACCATAAGAACAATCAATTGCAGTTATCAATGATTTACCGAGTTCTTCGCCTTTAAAGCACATTTTTTTACCGTTAGCAACACCAATTCTATAAAAATCCATCAATGGAGATATGTTCCTACAAAGAACCATATCACCGTTTTTTATGTCGTTTATATGTGTTTCAAAATTTACTGAACCATCTTGAGCATCGTCTTTTGCGTGAATGTTATTGTTTGTGTATTGTTTTGCATATGCAATTATCCTGGTTCCGCACCTATAGTTGGTTGTTAAAGGAAATTCAATGGAATCACGCCTGAATTGCGTAGTATCTTTTAAGTGCTCAAATGAGTCCGTATCACTTCCGGCCCAAGAATTAATTAATTGGTCTTTATCCCCAAACGAGAACATTCTTGTTTCTCTTTTAAAACATCTGCTTATAACGTCTTGTTGCGCAATTGAAGCATCTTGTGCCTCATCAAGCATTATAATATCTGAAGTATATATTTTTGTAAAATACCCGTATTGGCTTGGAAACCATAGCAAATCCTGAAAGTCAACAATGTCTGTTTTGTTAAATCCCCACTCAAGAATTTTGTTTACAAATGCACATTCATCGGCTACTAAAAGCATATTGTATTTCTTTTCAGCCAAACGCTTCAACTCCCTTTCTGACTTTTTAAGGTTATGACGTGCTTTGTTTAACAAATCAAAAACATTTGACTTGTATATCATTCTTGAATTCTTTGAAAGTGAAAAATATGCCTCACTTCCAATTTCATCAATGTTTTTATTAATGTAATTCCTATATTTGTTATCATCAATATTTGGGTTAAATCCAAAATGTTCAACAAACATTCTATATGCCAATCCATGAATTGTATATACCTTTATGTTTTTTTTATCGCCAATTTTCTCAACCAATGTGTCCCTTGTTGACCTGTTATGGGCCAACAGCATAACCTTTTTATCAGACTTAATCCTATTTGCACATTCAACAAGCGTTGTTGTCTTACCTGAACCCGCAACGGCTTGAACAATCATGTTTTGAATTCCATGTTCAGCAAAATCAAAAATCGCCTTTTGTTCGTCACTAAAATTTATATTTCCCATTATTAAATTTTTGGTATAAATAATTTTTCAACAGTTTGTTTTGTTATTGTTGGATTCATTGCATTTGTAACCTCTTTTGACCATATACATTGAAAATCATCTGGCATCGCATACTCTGAAACGTAAACTTCATTCCCATTTTTAGACATCTCAATTAACCAATCATAAAACTTATCAAAATCAAACCCTTTTGAAAATTGGTATTCTTTTGTATTTTTATACGGAGGGTCACAATAAATAATTGAATTATCAGGTATATTAATAGAAAAATAGTCATCACTTTGCCATACAACACCTTTAAGTTCTTCTACTTGCTTCATTGTGTTGGCAATGTTTTCAGCAATATAATTCCTTGCTTTTCCGTTTTTCCCAATAACATTATGCCCTGAATATCCGCCATCAAAAAATCTTCCATTAAAAGAACCCATATATCCAACCCAACCAATTATATCATCGGTATATTTGTTATTCTTGCCATGGAAGCAATCTCTTACGTCACAATAAAATTCTTTTGAAATCTCCATGGGCATTTGTTTACCTTCAGTTAATGATTTCCACATTGCAATAAGATATTTATTCTTGTCTGAAGCAATCCTATTTCCGCCAACACGCTGAATAACAGAGCAACTTCCACAAAAAGGTTCAACATACCATTGGCCATCTTTCCTGTTTTGTAAAATTATAGGCAAAATATCACCAACAATTCGATTTTTATTACCTTGATATTTCATTTATAAAAATATTTTTACTCAAATATACAAAAAAATAATTTTTTTTCAAAGTATATAATAATTATATTCATAAAAACATTTAGTATAGTGAGCCCATATTGAAGTATGTTACCGAGGGCCGTTTACTCGAATAGTTTTTGGCAGACTTCGGTCTGCTTTTTTTATATACATAAACTATTTATCAATAAACAATTTAGACGAAATGGCTAACGATTCAAATATATCAATGGACCAACTTGAAGCTTTTTATAAGCGTAAAAAAGCTGAAGAAGAAGGTAAGAGGAACTGGGATAACTTTAGAAAACAAAATGGTACATTTGATAAAGGAAAACAAATGGTTCCAACCATAGAATGGATTAGGAAAAATTTTGCCATATTTAATGAAAAATATTTCAATAATTCAATTCCAGTACCAAGATTTTCAGTTAATAATTGTCCACCTGATTTATGGGCTTGTTATGATTCTGCAACAGACACATTGTCAATAACGCAAAAATATTTAAGGCCAGAAAAATACATTAAAGAGGCGCTTTTACACGAAATGATACACATGTATATCATAAAGGTGAAAGGAATAACGCCAATGTTTGGTGGCCACGGTCCCATGTTTTTGGCAAAGGCCGCTTTGATAAATGCAGATGGGTGGAATGTAGAAGCAGTAACTGACATGACGGAAGATGATGTACTATATCAAGGAAAAAGAATACCTGACGAATACGAAACACCGCAACAACGTCAAGAAATAGCACAAGAAAAGGCGCAACAAAATAAAGGACAACAAGTAGGACAAGGAGATACACAATTAACAATTCAAGGAATGGTTCAAGAATTGCAAAGAATATCATCAGGAATACAAAAATTACAGCAACAACTTGGGATTAATAATTTAAATGAAAGCAGAAGATTGATAATTTCGGAAAAGCAAGAAAAACAACTGATTAAAATTTTAAAAGAAGCCGAAGAAAATAAAAAGCGTTCAATAGACCCACAAAAAGTATTGCTGCTGAAAAAAAAACTTGACGAAAAATTCATACCTCTTGATTATGAAATAATGAAAGGTGGTGATGTCGAGTGCATTAAAATCGCAGGAAGATTAACGCCAAAGACGAAGCAAGTAATAGAAAAACTTTACGAAGAAGATTTGGCTGATTGGGCTGCTGATGTTTGCAAAAACATGTTTTTAAGCGAAAAAGATTGTGATGATTTTGCTAAACTTGTCGTTAATAGATGGTTAAATAATAAAATAAGTGTACATGGTATGCTTGATGTTAATTGTTTCTAAATTATGAAAATCATATTGACAGAATCACAATTAAAGTACCTTATTGAGATAACAACGTCTGACATTAATGCCGAATGCAAAGATGTGAATGTAAACCCAACAGACGCACAAAAAGAGGCCGGTAACTATAAAATGGGCCATTTCTATATTAAAGGAATGCCAATATCAATAGAAAACCCAATCGGCTCAAAGAGAAAATATAAAGACGAAAATGGAAACGATGGGTTTATTATAATGAAGAATCATTACGGATATTTTACAAATACAACAGGCAACGGGAAAGACGGAGATGCTGTTGACGTTTTTATAGGGCCATATCCTGACGATTTTGAAAGGGTATATGTTATTGACCAAAACAACAAAGATGGCGAATTTGATGAAAGTAAGGTAATGATTGGATTCAAATCAAGACAAGAGGCAAAAGAAGCCTATTTATCAAATTACAGTAAAAATTGGAGAGGATTTAGGGCAATAACGGGAGTATCCTTAAAACTTTTCAAAAAATGGCTTTACAGAGGAAACAAGCAAAGAAAACCATTTGCCGAATATGTTGAAATACAAAAGAAAAAATTGGAAGAAGGAAAGCAAAAAATTGATGATTTTGATGAAAGATTGAAAAAGGCTTATTTTATGGTTATTGACAGACATATAACGATACAATCTGCCGCACTAGCCAATTGTACAAGCGACCCAAACGATTGCCTTAGATTAATACAAGAATTAAAAAAAATGTTTAAAAGCCCATTTACATAAAACAATGGGGTAGCGAATAATCATTACCCCATTTTTATATATAAATCATTTAATAATTGAGGACCAAAACCTCATCGGTTGTAGTTTTGTCCCTATCAATTGCATGATAGGAACAGTTTGAATAAGTTTTGTCAAGATGCAAAACATTATATTTTTGCGCCCAATCAATGAGTATTTTATTTTCCTTTCCTTTGTTGTAAAAAACGTTTGAAAGCGCAAACTTTATTCCTCTTTCATTTATTTTATCCAAAAGCTCATACAGATTGTTTTCCATCGTTTCGTTCCAACCGTCTTGTTCGTTATACGTTGCGCAGGTTATTAAATATGGCGGGTCGCAATAAACAAAATCGTTTTCATTTAGTCTTTCAACTTTAAGTTCCATAAAATTTTTATTTGTAAAAATAATATTTTTGTCAATAATTGATTTATGGAAATTTATTAGGTTTTTTTCTAATGATTTGTTAAAGTAACTTCTATCTTTTCCAAATGGCATATTGAATTTTCCGTAACGATTAAAGCGTATTTGGTGATTGAAACTGTAACATATTAGGATAAATAAATCCAATGGATTCTTGTTGTCACATTCGTTATAATATTCCCTGAATTCATTATATCCGTCAGAATTGGTAATTGACAACGAGTATTTTTCTATAACTCCATTGATATATGACAATATTTCTTCAATGGAATAGTTTTTGAATTCATTATAAATGTCTATGACGTTTTTATTTATGTCATTTGCTATTATTCTGTTTCCATACACATTTATTGCTATATCGCACCCACCACAAAACAAATCAATGAAATCACCTTCAACACTTTCAGGAAATACCGGTAGTAATTGTTTTATCAACTTATACTTACCACCGGTATAATTCATTGGCGATTTTATAATATTATTATTCTCCATATTAAGCTACAGTCACACAATTTTCAGGGCAAGTTATTTTAAATACATATCCTTTTTCATAATCATTTTCAAGTAGTTTATCTGTTAGTTTATCTTCGATGTTCTCTTGGATTGACCTAATAATTGGTCTGGCACCAAAATCTTTTTCTTCTTGGATTTCGTTAAGAATATATTTGACAACATCGTCATCGTATTCCATTGAATAACCCATGTTTTCAAGTCTGCTTTTAAGTTTGTTGATTTCAATCCTGATAATAGAATTCAAATCATTATCATTCAATGTGTTAAAATAAATTACATCATTGATACGGTTAAGGAATTCAGGGGGAAATCTATTTTTCAATTGTTTTAGCAATATTCTCTTTGTATTTTCTTCTTCATCATTAGAGAATCCAATTCCATGACCAAATTCACTCGCAGCCTTTGCACCAACATTTGAGGTGAATACAACAATTACATTCTTAAAATCCACACGTTGGCCAGAGTTATCTGTTAAGAATCCCTCGTCAAGCACTTGCAAGAAAATGTTATACACCTCAGGGTCTGCTTTTTCGATTTCGTCAAGCAAAAGAACACAATGCTTTTTATTCTTAATTGTTTCAGTAAGTTGTCCACCTTCTTCATACCCAACATAACCAGGATTTGAACCGATAAGTTTGTTTACTGACACTTTATCTGAATACTCAGACATATCAAATCTAACAAGGGCTTTTTCATCGCCAAACAACTCCTTAGCAAGTTTTTTTGCTAATAAAGTATTATGGCTTAATATTCCGTTTGTATAATATCTATGATTTGAATTTTCACAAAGTTCTAAATCAAACATGTTTTCATACTCATTTGTACAAACAACATCCACAATTTTTTCTTCTCCGTTTTCAGTAATAATTGAATCACCAATATTAAGTTCTTTAGCAAAGACCTCATCCATGCTTGCACTAAATAAAATATGGTCATCGGCGCATTCAATTAAATGATTTGTTGTTTTAATTATATATTTCAAATATGGAATTGTTTCATTAACAGTTTTTATATCGACAAACCCATTGTCCGTTAAAACCTCAAAACCACTAACATTAATCGTGTTTGTAAACTTTCTTTCAATATTATCAGATTTCATTGTTAAATAAAAATTTAATTAAGTTTTTTATTGTATTTTCTTTATTATTCCTATAATCATTTTCCCATATTTGCAACACTTCAAACCCATTTTCTTCGGCGACTTTTTTCTTTTTTTCATCAAACTCCCATAATTCTTTACAAGTTTTATCTTTTTTAAATGGGTTTGGCGTTTCATTTTCGTTGAAAATCATAGGATTACCATGATATATATCTCCTTGAAACTCTATTATTTTTCTACGATTTAAATCTGTAAAATCATATATATAATTCACATTATTGTATCGTATACTATATTCATGATTTTTTTTACCATAAAACACATAATCACTATCTTCTTTTTTATAATATTTTAAAATTTCATCAAATAAAGATTGTGATACTTCCGAATAGCCAACATGTAAATTTCCTGATTTATGTAAAGTTTCTTGCCATTTAAGTTGCCTTTCTTCCCATTTTTTTAAACCATCTTCTATTCCATATTTTTTAATACACTTTTCTTTTGAAAAAAATATTTGTTTTTTTGAGATAATTTCTTTAGCTTCTTCAATTGTACAGCCACTAACATCCATCCAATATTCAGGGCATCTCCAACTTCTTTTTCTTACTTTTTCTTTATTTTCATTTGAATATTTTGAATATTCAGATTGAATTTTTTTTATGTTATCAATCGCTTCTTCTTTGGTATATCCACGGCTAGTCCAATATTCCTCACAAAACCTGCTTTTTTTCCTAAAAAAAGCATCTGCAAATTCTTTACCAACTTTTTTTTCAATAATTTCTTTACTGCATACTCCCCTATTTTTAACAAGCAAACTATTTTTTTGCTGTATTTCTGATATTTTTAATAATGATTCTTCTTCAGTAAAACCTTTATTAACCCAATATTCAACACATAATTTAGAACTCTTTTTCTTATTTTTTTTGAAATTATCAACAAATTCCTTTCCGAAAATTGATTCCATTCTTACTTTATATGACATATTTTCGTGTGCTAAACAATTTTCGTTTGTACAAGTGGTTAATCTATATCTATTATTATATTTTAACATTTGTTTATACCCTATTTCACATCCACAAATAGTACATTTTGGAGGATTACCTTCAGAAACAACTTTATTATTAATTAAAAACTTATTCATAAATTTACATTTTATAATAAATAGTTGCTTATTGGAAAAACGGGCTATTTTATCATTTTTATGAAATCATTTATTGTAACTTTATGTATTTCACCCGTTTTTTTATTTCTAATAGTTATAAAAGTATCACCTGTAACGCATTTTCCAGTACCTGTCTTACCAATAGCCATATAGCTGTACATACATCCGTTATTACTAAGGCCCACACGATTACGCTTTAATGCCTTGCAAACTGTGTCAACAGCATCGTCTTGCCCAATAACGGTTTCTTTAAGCCTATCGTTAATTCCTGAAAGTTTTTTCTTGTCGTCTGAATTAAGATTGCTTACCGGAATACCAGTTTTAACAGAAATAAGATTGAGGATATCATCAATTGTTACAGGAACATGATTTTCTTCTCTATCTTTTTCATAGGCATCCTTTTCTTCATTGTATTCTTTTTTAATTGCAATGATTTCTTTTGAAATATCATCGGCACTTTCATAATCCTTTTCATTCTTTGCCTCTTCTAATTTTTCCTCGAACAAAGAAATCTTTGATTTTAATTCTTTTAGTTTTACAGGCTCATTTGACGTACCATTTAAAGAACCGATTTCATCAAGAATATCAATTGCTGAATCAGGAAGATTACGTTCAGAAATATATTTGTCAGCAAGTTTTACGCAAGATTCAATAACGCCATCTTCATATTTTACTTTATGGAAATCCTCATAAGACTTTTTAATTCCATCCAAAATCATAATTGATTCATTAATGCTTGGTGATTCAACTATGATTTTTTGAAAGCGTCTGGCAAGGCTTGGGTCCTTATCAAATGTTTTTCTGTACGAAGCAAAATCAGACGTTCCAATTACTTGTATTTCACCGGTTTCAAGGCCACGAGCTAACATTGATGAAATTTCATAATCATTCTTTCCTTTATCGGCTAAAATTGCGCCGATATTATCCATGAAAAGAATATAGTTCTTGTATTTCTTAATTTCATCCATAACACCCTTAACACGTTCTTCAAACATGCCCCTAAGAGTTGTACCAGCCATCATTGCTGTCATATCAAGCGAAACAACACGCTTGTTTAAAAGAAATTCAGGTACGTCACCATTAACAATCCTATAGGCAATATTTTCTCCAATTGCAGTTTTTCCAACGCCCTCGCCACCAACAAGTATTGTATTATTTTTATTTTTTCTACCAAGAGTCCTAATAATTTGTGAAATTTCCTTTTCTCTTCCAATAATCGGCTCCATTTTGCCGCTTTCAGCCAATGCGTTCAAATCAGTACAATATTCATCAATATAAGGTGTTTTTGAATTTGTATTCTTTTTACTTTTTTGCTTTTGTAACATTTCCTGAGGTTCTTCCATACTTTCTTTTAATTTTCTCATTGCTTCCTCAGGCGTTTTTGCCTGAATTATTTTAATATTTCCTTGACCCATATCAGTAAACCCATCAACCGACATCACACCGTCACCATCAAAAGAAACCAAATTGTCTTCCAACTTATTTTTAAAAACACCGTATGTCAATCCTGCTTTGTTAAAAACTTTTCGTATTTTATTGTTTTCATCGTCATCATTTAAAATTGCTAAAAAAACGTGTTCAGAAGTCACTTCACTATTTTCAAGCTCTTTTGAAATTTTTTCGGCACTTTTTATAATCTCAACGAACTTACTATCCAATGTTGCTTTTCTGTTAGTCTTAACAGCACTCAATGCTTTTGATGACACAACCTGATAAAAAGAGTTATATATGGCATTCATTGTTGAAGTCATCATACACATTTCAAGCCTTTTAAATAAATTGTTATTCTTTTGTACCAACGAGCCAAGCAAAAAATAATTCAAATCAACTGTCAACGTTGGCAATTCCTTTGACAAATCATTAACTATAAAATTTAAAAGTTCATTAAGTTCATTTGACATTTCAATGTTATCAAATGCGTTTTCAATGTTGTTGTTTTCAAATTCTGACATAATTAAAAAATTCTTGTTGTTTGCGTTAAACATACAGAAATATTTTTAAAAAACCAAATGTTTTGATTTTTGTGCCAAAATTATTATATTATATAAAAATCTATGTTATATGATATTAAAGAAAATTTATGATTCAGAAACAAAAACGCAAAAAATTTGGTACGATTCATCCATGATATATTACACTGAAATGGTTGAGGATGAAACTGAAAATTGTGGTAATTTATTTGTCGTTTTCAAAAACGGGCAAAAATATGTGTATAAGGATGTAAGATTTGAAGACTATCTTGTATTCATAAATGGAGGGACTGATGCTTCTCAAGGAAAGACATTAAACAAGGTAATAAAAAGCAAATATGACTATGAAAAAATCGGAGAAGCCGATATGGATGCTTTAAGGCTTGAATTTGAAAAAGAAAAAGAGGATGATTTTGACATTCTTCACACATATTTCATCTCAGGCCACAGAAACATAACCGAAGAAGAGTTTGAAATAAACTACAAACCATCAATAGAATTTGCGCTATATGAAGACCAACAAGCAAAATTTGTCGTTGGCGATTACTATGGCGTTGATATTATGGCGCAAAATTATCTCGTTGATGTTCTTGGTGTTGACCCAAATAGAATTACAGTTTATCATATGTTTGATTCGCCAAGGAACAAAAACGAAAAGATAACGAAAACAAAAGGCGGTTTTACTTCAGACGAAGAAAGGGATGCCTCAATGACAAACGCTTCATCAAAGGATATTGCATTTGTTAGAGACAATACAAAAATATCAGGAACGGGCTCAAATATTTTAAGAAGATGTTTATTAAAAACTTTTAGTTAATTCATGCTATTTATGAATGAATAAAAATAAAAAAATAATAAACCAAATATTAATACAATGAACAATAACGAAGATATTAGATTCTATGGATTAATTCCTAAAGTTATGGAAGCTACTTCAATTAAAACAATTGGGAAAAATCAATTGGAAGTCATTGATTTTCAAGAAACTGCATGGGGGGGGGGGTATGAGCCCTGAACCAGAACCTGAGCCAGAACCAGAGCCTGAACAACATGAATATGTAGACCTTGGTCTTAGTGTCAAATGGGCAACAATGAATATCGGTGCTAACACACCTGAAGAAGCAGGTTTGTATTTCGCTTGGGGAGAAACACAAGGATACACGGCAGAACAAGTTGGTACTGACAAGAATTTCTCTTGGGAAGACTATGAATTTGGTCCTGATACTGCATTGACAAAATACAACGAAACTGATGGACTTACTGTGTTGGAGCCTGAAGATGACGCAGCAACTGCAAATTGGGGCGATGGTTGGAGAATGCCAACAAATGCCGAAATTGAGGAATTAATGAAATTACCACACTCATGGGATGCCTCAAGAAGTGGTTACTCATTTACGGATGGCAATGACAATGAGTTATTGTTCGTTTTTGCGGGCGGTAACGCTAACAGTGGTATTGTTGACGACCTTGGCGAGGGCGGGTACTATTGGTCAGGCTCTTTGAGCGAGGGCCGTGGCAGGAGAGCTTGGGAACTCAGTTTCAATAGTGGTGAATACTGGATTGGGAGCACTTACCGCTATATGGGCCATACTGTGCGCCCTGTTCGTTCTCAGAACCTTTAAAAGCACAATCAAATAACAAAACACATTCCCACAATGTGCAACAAGCACAAACAAGGGAATGTGTTTTTTTATCAATAGATTATATCTATTATGAAAATAAAGGAAATATATGATTTTGAGAATAATAGGCAATTTACTTCAGACAAATACACGATACGTTTCATTCGTGAAGGTACTTGGTGGAGGGCATATGAATGGAGTGCATACCTAGCACATAATTTTCCAAACGGCATGGATGATAGTAAAAGGCTTTTTGTAACAAAAAAGCACTATGTCGAATTGGGAAAAGATTTGGTTGTTGTTGGTTTACAGTTGAAATCTTTTGAGAAATATTTACCATGCATAATAACTGATGATAGTTGTTTTTCGTTTGAAAACGATTATGTTGATGTAAATGCTGATAAGTTTTTTGAGACTATTGGTAATGAAATCGTTGATTGCAAGAAAGTGCTTGAAGATTGGAAATGCAGTTTCCAATTATCTGAAAAAAAAGGAAAAGTATCGAAAAATGCAAGCAAAGAAAACGATAGTGATTGGTGTAAAAACGAAATTGCCCGTATCCTTAACGAAATAGCCGATTATCAACTCTCCAACAGAACAATTGTTGAAAACACCGTGTTTTTGAATGAAATACAGTCAAAGATAAAAAAGATACTGCAATAGATAATAAACATACGGAGGCTTAAAGGTTCAAAGGCCATTCGTCAGAATAACTGAAAAATCATGTTATTGCTTTGTTGCTTCAACAACGATTCTACATTGCAATCTATTAGGTAATGGCCGAATTTGTATTGTTCGTTTTTGCGGGCGGTAACGCTAACAATGGTAATGTTAACAACCTTGGCGAGAACGGAAACTATTGGTCAGGCTCTTTGAGCGAGGACAATGACATAAACGCTTGGAAACTCAATTTCAATAGTGATAAATACAAGATTGGAAACAATAACCGCTATATGGGCCATACTGTGCGCCCTGTTCGTTCTCAGCACTTTTACAGCCTCCGTTTTACATATAACATACTGACATGTGCTTTAAAATGTCAAAGAAACGTCTTTTGTTTGAACTTTATGTTGCAGAAGAAGACGCAAGGAGACACAAGTCTAAGAAAAGTTATGTAGTTGAATTTGAAAAGAAACTACACGAAAACCTGTTGGAACTATGTGATGAATTGTATTACCATAGGTACAATCCAACCCCATCAGTTTGTTTTGTTATAAAAGACCCTAAGAAACGAGAGGTGTTTGCGGCAATGTTTAGGGATAGGATTGTACATCATTTGTATTTCAACCTTACGCATGAAATCTTTGAACGAACTTTTATACACGATACATACAGTTGCATCAAAGGAAAAGGCACTCATTTTGGAATAAGAAGACTATGCGAACATATAAGGAAAGAAAGCCTTAACTACAAAAGGGAGTGTTACATCCTTAAAATGGATATAAAAGGCTATTTTATGCACATAGACAGAAAACTATTGCTTGAAATAGCGCATTCTACTTTGGAAAAAGAACGATGCAGAAAAGTATCTTCAAATTCAAAACTCGAATGGGATAATGTAATTGATTTTGGCTTCATACACTATCTAACAGATGAATTGGTTATGATAGAACCAACATATAATTGCACATTCAGAAGCAATAAATCAGAATGGGATGACCTTCCAAAAACAAAGAGTTTATTTAACAGCCCTAAAGGGTACGGACTACCTATAGGAAACCTTACAAGCCAATTGTTCAGTAACGTTTTTTTTGAATTTATTTGACCAATATTGCAAAAGGGTGTTGAAATGTAAGCATTATGGAAGATATGTTGATGATTTTTACATTGTAAGCAGCGACAAAGAATACTTACATTCAATAATACCTAAAATTGAGGAATTTCTAAAAAGTAAAATGCATCTTGAAATAAACAAAGGTAAGACAAGAATAACATCATACAATCACGGTGTTGAATTTTTAGGAACATTCATAAAGCCATACAGAAACTATGTTTCAAACCAATGTCTAAAAAGAATGAAAAAGAAATTGATTCTTAATGATGGAAATGGATGGCACAAAGGAAAGAACATAGAATACTCAGTAAATTCATACATTGGGGTATTTATACACAATTCTTCTTACAACATAAGGAAAGAATTGTTTTCAAGCATGAAACGCATAAATACCTGTGGAATTTTTAACAGAAGATACTCAAAATACTACAAAGTAATTGGGTATCCATAAGTATTAAGCAACCTTTGGATGATAATAAGACCTGTGCTTTGCTGCCCATATTTCCTCGTCAATGAGCGTTGAAAGACGCAACACATCCTTGTGTTCAAACGACTTGATGCTCTTTGTGAACATATCACGAAAACGCTTCGTGGCACTATCCTTCCTTGTATTCCACTTTTATTTCTTTTTTAACTATTTATAAATGATAATTTGTCTATAGATGAAAACCATATATATAACAAAAGAACAAATAAATAAGATTAAAGACTTTGAATTATTATCAGAAAACAAAGTTCCATCAGCACAAGACCAAGTTAAAAACAAGGTAAATTCAGGTGTTATGGATGCTGTTACGGCATGTGGAACCATGGAAGAAGGAGCTGAGCCTGAATCAGAAACATACGAGTTAGGTAAAGAAAAAAACGGTGATTATTATCACATAAACGAAGAAGAAATTAATTTTTTACTTAAAACACTGCTTTAAAAAAATATTCACCAAAATGGACAAAAAAGAATATAGCATATTTATAAAAGCATCAAAAAGCATTCTTGATTTTATGGAAAAAAACGGAGAACAAGTATCACCGTTACCAAAAATAACATTAAACAATTCAGAACAAGATGGCATTTTTATAAAAACAGGATACTATTCACCATCTGAAAATGAAGTTGTAATTTTTGTTAATAATAGAAATATAAAAGACTGCCTTAGAAGTGTTTCGCATGAATTTATACATCATATACAAAACATAAGAGGAACAAAATTAAATTTTTCATCAGAAGATAATGTAAAAGACAATGAAGAGCTAGAAAAAATAGAAGCTGAAGCATATCTGAAAGGAAACATATATTTTAGGAAATGGACTGAATATATGAAAAAAAAGTATGAACCGTCACTTTTAAAAGAATCAAAAGAGATAATAAATGATGATGGTGAAGTTGTTCCTGAAAAATGCAAAAAATGTGGCGGAAAAATTGGAACTTACATTTGCGGAGAACCAATTTACAAATGCACTAAATGCGGTAAATATTATGGAACTTTAAAGTTTGGATTGGATGAATCAAATGTTTTAGATGAAACAAACCCTGAAGATGTCGATTTATCATCATTCAACATTAAAAGAGAACTTAACCCCAAATTTTGGAAGAACAATTTGCTTGATTCAAGAATTAGATTAAAACTTCTTGATATCGCCGAAGATTTCATTGATTTCTTAGGAGTTGATTGGGTTAAGCCTGACGATATTATTATGACAGGCTCATTGGCTAATTTTAATTGGAACAAAAAATATTCTGATATAGATTTACACGTTTTAATTGATTTTTCAAAAGTAGACAAAAGAACAGATTTTGTTAAAAAATATTTTGATTCTTTGAAAAACCAATGGAATGAAGAACATGAAGATTTGAAAATTTTCGGGTTTCCCGTTGAGGTATATGTACAAGACACAAACGAAGAACATGCATCAAGTGGTGTTTACTCATTGGATAAAAACGAGTGGCTAACGGAACCAAAGAGAGAAAAGTTAGCAAAGGCAAAAGTAAACAAATCGCTTATACGTTCAAAAGTTGCAAAATACATTGATTATATTGACGAATTGTATGACGAATACAAAAAAGACTCCAATGATGAGCATAAAATAGAAAAAATATCAAAGGCAGCAAATAAATTATGGGATGTCATAAAGAACGAAAGAAGAAGTGAACTTAACAAAGGAAAATCAGAAATATCAAACGGAAACATAGTTTTCAAATGCCTAAGACGATTAAACTATCTTGATAAGTTATACAGCCTAAAAATACAAACATATGATAATTTGAATAGTTTACGATAATTTTTTTTATTTTAATTGCTATTTATATGAAAAAAAAGGAAAATAATTCGATAAAAACTAAATAAAATATGTCAAGTTTTGAAGAAACTATTGCTAGAATGAAAGGTCTTTATACTTATGGAAAAGAATTAAATGAAGGTAATGACCTTAAAACCCATACATTAGAATACCATGCAATTGCAGCAGATGGAAGAAGTTATGGAATCATAAAGGAATGTAACAAATACTATATCAAGTCAGCACCTAAAGACAAAGAAATGGTTGCTGAATCTTATGAATATCTTGGTGGATTTTGCAATAAGAAAAATTATGAATATAGCAGTTACGCAAATGCATTAAAAAACTTTGAATTAAAAATGGCTTCAATTAACGAAGCTTGTGAAGGCAATGTAAACATTTCTACTTTGGACCCATTCAAAAAAGGAGAATTCTTGGTTGAAGGTACTGATAGAATGAAAAATGAAATAGCACGTCAAAGACAAATCATGTACAACGCATCTATGATTATGAATGAATCAAATGAAATTGGTGCTTCAAACAAGGATAATGTAGTAAAATACAACGGAACAAACCCTGAAACCCCAAAGAAAAATGGTAATTCAATCAATGATGGCACAGACGCAAAAGTGGTTGACCAAGATAAGGTTAAGGGATTTAGCGGAAACAACCCGCACGAAAAGAAGACAAGTGGTCCATACACAGAAAATCCATCAAAAGTAAATGAAGGTGTTTGCTGTGAAAAATGCGGTAAAAACCCATGTGAATGCCAAAATTGCAACGAAGAAGCAGGTGATATTAGCGATGAGCCATTAATACCTAACACAAGAAATTGGGCAGGTCCAAAAATGGGTGCAAGTGAGCCAAGTCAAATAGGTTGGGATATGGATGGACAAGAAAAAGTGAATGAAGAAACCAAAGAATGGGATGAAGGTTTACCGGGTTCAGCAGGTATTGGTGAACCAGATACAGGCCACAACAATGACCCATTTAATAAATCAATAAACGAGGGTGAAGAAGATTTTGATGACGAAGATAGCGAAAATCCTGAAGCAGAAGAAGATTCATTTGATTTAAGTGGGGACGAATTTGATGGCGAAACTGACGAACCTAGCGATGAAACTGATGAGTTTGGCGACGAAACTGACGAATTTGGCGATGACGAGTTTGATGACGAAAATGAATTTGATGATGAAGAATTAAATGGCGAACATTCAGAAGATGAAGACCTAAGAAGCGAAATTGAATCATTAAAGGCTGAAATTGAATCACTAAAAGCACAAATTAACGGAGAAGATACGGATAACATAGAAGATGCTGAAAATGGAGAAGATTTCGGAGATGATTATGAATTTGGCGGAGAAGGTGGAGAAGATTTCTCAACCGAAGGCGAAGAAGGTTTTGGTGACGAAGAAGGTGACATTGATGAATGTGGCAATATTGACCAACTTATGGAAGCCAAAAGAGCAAAAATGGATAGCATAGTTGAATCTGTTGTTAAATCAATATTGAAAGAAGATGAGCTCCATGTATTCGGAAAGCACCCTGGCTACAGAAAGAAACCTATGGAACTCCCAACAACAGGTGAAGACCAAAACCAATGGGGTAGAGATTGGAATGATGAAAGTGTACACAACGAAGAACC
>Ga0247609_10002370_pt1 | contig 20093 bp, 23 predicted proteins | sample 172DNAGHGlowgp2_FD_193487 | JGI IMG/M metagenome (GOLD analysis project Ga0247609, IMG submission 193487) | Sheep rumen microbial communities from Palmerston North, Manawatu-Wanganui, New Zealand - 1728 DNA GHGlow gp2 | ecosystem: Host-associated > Mammals > Digestive system > Stomach > Rumen ...
TGTATCTGAGGGTACAAAGAGTAAGACAGACTCAGTAGAAGCAAACTCAACTACACTTAATATTACTGCAAGACCAATTGAAGTAAATGAGGATGTTGTTATTACATACATTGTTGCAGCTAAGGGTGATTCAAACTATGAAAACTTCTTAGTTAATGCACCAGTATTACCATCATTAGAATAAGAAAGGATTTGTTGTTTATGGAACGTAAAATAAATATTGGTAATAAAGAAATAAGATTAAAATCATCTTTATTTACTATGATTGCATATAAAAATCAATTTGGCACAGACTTGTTTCAAGATGTGTCTAAGATGGATGTTAAAGAGGATAAAGAAACCCAGGATGTTTCTGGAGTCATTCAGGTATTATTTCAAATCATTTATGTTTTAAATAAACCATTTAATGATGTTTCATTTGATGAGTTTTTAAATCAATTTGATTTTGAGATTTTAACAGATACTAATTCTTTAACAAAGGCTATGCAAGTTATAGGTGAGTTATTAGGTTCTGCAAAGAATAAGCAAAACAATAAAACACCCTATAAAGGGACCAAGCCATACACCAACAAGTAATATAATATTCAATTTATCACAAATGGGCATCTCAATAAGGGATGCCTGTTTTATTGAAATTGATACATATTTTGAATTACTTGAAATGTACAAAGAAAGTATGGACAAAGAAAAAGGTCCTAAACCTGCAACGCAATCCGACATTGATAATTTCTTATTGTAGGAGGATTAGATTATGGCTGAAACTATAAAAGGTTTAAATATTAAGTTAGGTTTAGATGCTACTGAATTAAATCGTGAATTAACCGAGTTAAAGTCTGAATTAAAAGAGCAACAAAATGACCTAAAGGCTATTAATGCAAAATTAAAATATGACTCCACAAATATTGATGTTTGGAAGCAAAAACAATCTAAATTAAATGAAATTTTAGAAACTACTAAGAAGAAACTTGAAACTCAAAATAAACGATTAGAAGATGCTAAAAAGGCAGTTCAAATCGGTGCTATGAGTGAAACTGAGTTTAAGAAGCTTCAAAGAAGTGTGGAATACACTGAGGCTGATGTTGCAAAGCTTAATAAAGAATTAGAAACAACGGCAAATAAGATATCTGCACTTGGTAAGGTTGAATGGAGTAATATTTCAAAGATTGGTGCCGGACTAACTAAATACATTACTGCACCAGCTATTGCAGCTACAACTGCAGTAAAAGCATTAGCAATTTCAACTTTAAAGAATCTTGATGATATAGCAGATAATGCAGCTAAAGTTTATATGAGTGCAGAAGCATACCAAGAATGGTCCTATGTATGTGAGATCTTAGCTGTTGATGCTAATCAATTACAAAAGTCATTTGTTAAAGTAAATGCCTTACTTGGTGATATAGCTAAAGGCGATGCGGATAACGTCAATAAGAAATTATCTGCAATTGGTCTAACTGCTAAGGACTTACAAGGACTATCAACTGAGGATGCATTTATAAAAATAAGAGACTCATTATCAGAACTTGGTGATGAGGCTACAAGGACAGCTGTTGCCAATGAGATATTTGGTGATAAGTTAGGCTCTGAATTAACACAAGTATTATCTGCAAGTTCAGATCAGATTGATGATCTAAGAGCTAGATGTAGAGAACTTGGAATTGCAACAAATGAAGAAGCAGATGCAGCAGGAGCATTTACAGATAAATTATCTGACTTAAAACAAGCTGTTAATAGTTTGAAATATGAACTTGCTATGGCATTATTACCTACACTTAATTCGATGGTTGATACTTTAACAAATAAAGTTATTCCTAAGATTAAGGATTTAATTAAATGGTGGAATGGCTTATCTGATTCAACTAAGAAACTAATAAAGGTAGTTGGAGGTCTTTTAGTAGCACTTGGTCCTGTACTTACTGTTATAAGTAAAGTTGGTGGCGCTATAAGTAATGTTAAAAATGCTTTTGATGCAACATCAGGTGCTATAAAGATATTTGGTGGAACCTTAAAAGCATCAACAGTAGGCTGGGTTGCTCTAATAGCATTAATTGCAGTTATATTACTTCAAAATGAAAAGTTCAGGGAATTATTAAAGAAATTATGGGATATCTTGCAACAAATAATCGGTAAGATTATGGAGTTGTTTGCAAAACTTAAACCTGTCTTTGATAAGCTGATGGATGCAGTAAATCAATTAATAGATTCTATAGTTGATCTTTTATTTGATCTACTTGATGCATTAGAACCAGTTTTGAATGTAATCATGGAATTATTAACAAAGTTAATAGATATCATTGTAAAACTTATCGATGATACTATTGATGAAGTAATAAAGGTTATTGAAGTAGTTGTTAGCATCATAAAAAAACTAGCACCAATTCTAGAAAAAATAACTAATCAAGTAGCAGAAATCTTAGTACCAATTTTAGATTTAATTGTGATGTTGCTAGAGCCTATTGGTGAGATATTAGAATTAATAGTTTCTTTAATTGGTGACATCATTGAAGTTGTACTTGAACTTATTAGTGAAGTAATAGATCCGATTATGGAAGTACTAGGAATCCTAGCTGATGTAATTGGAATCATTGTTAAATTACTATCAACTGTAATTAGGGTTGTAGGTCAAATCTTAAAACCTATTTTAAAGATTATAGTAGAACTATTAAAACCAATATTTAAAGTTCTAGAAGTAATTGTATCAGTGCTTGGAACTGTAATGAAGATTATAGGTCCGCTTATCAATACACTTTTAAAGCCTTTAGTAATTCAACTTGATGTAATAAGTAAAATTTTAGGTGTATTTGAACCAATATTATCTGCAATTTGTAATGTGTTAGATGCAGTTTTAAGACCAATTCTAGAAGTTATTTATAAACTATTAGAACCAATTTTAAATATCATCAATTGGATAATGGAAGCTATCGAATGGGTTGTTAATTCAATAGGAGATTGGCTTGGTGGAATCTTTGGTAATGTTGATGGTTTCTCAGATGGAATTGTTGACTCAATAGGAGGAGCATTCGATTGGTGCTTTGATAAGATATCAGGATTCTTTGAATGGTTAAGTAGCTGTTTTGAAACATTTGTAGGATGGATTCAAGATTTAGGCGAAGGTATAGCTGATTTCTTTGGTAGTGCATTTGAAAGTATCGGTGATTGGTTTGGTGACGTATGGGATGGAGTTACAGGATGGTTTAGTGATGTTGGTGAAGCAGTGGGCGGTTGGTTCTCAGACGTTGGTTCAACCGTAGGTGGCTGGTTTGAAGATACCTTTATGGGTGGAAGCAAGAGCAGTACTACAAACAATAACAATAATGTAACAAACACAGTAACAATAAATACTACAGCATCAGAGTTTGATGTTGACTCAGTAAATAGAGCGTTAGGAGGTGCCTACTTATAATGAGAAAATTTTATCTTATTAATGATGTAGGCACTACCTACAAATTTGATTATTCATCAGGAACTTTAATAGCATCTATTGCAGATATTGGATTTCAAAAAGATAATACCTACATAACATATAAAAATACATACACAAAAGTCGATGAGAAAAATCCTCAAGTGACATTAGAATTTGGTTTAGTATTCTTAGCTGGTTATCAAGGCTATACAGACTTTTTGAAGTATGTAAGAGAGTCAAAAGAATTAAGGCTATTTTATGAAGTTAATCATAATGCTAAATATGTGTATGTCGCATTTAAGTCTATAACAAAGACTCAGCTTGAGTATGGATCACTTCAATGTAAGTTAGTTTTAGATAAATTATCTTTATGGCAACAAAAGAAGAATTATGAAGTAACAATTGGCATTGTATCTGGTGGTAAGGTTTATCCTTATACCTATCCATATACTTATGCATTTTCTTACGCTGGCCAAGTCTTAATTCAAAATGATGGTGAGGTAAATGCCCCACTTAATATTGAAATCGAAGGTGCAGTTGCAAATCCTAGAATAGAGATTTATTCAGGTGATGATTTAGTATCTACAATGCAGCTTTATGTAAGTTCAACTAACTGCAAGATTCAAGTTCATGCAGAAGAAACAAACCAATATATGGTGAAGATAGAAAACGGAATAGAGACAAATATTTATCAGTTACAAGATTTCAATTTTGAGAACTTCTTATTTATTCCAAATGGAAGTTTTAAATTAATATTCAATCCTGGAGTTACATCTAATAGTATCTGTAGGATTGAAGTTGTAGAAGGGTACAGTGGTCAATAATGGAAGTAGTATTTTTAGATTGCAGAACTTTAGAGGTTCTAGACTTTGGCTTTGCTAGTGATGATTTCAATATCATTATTGACTGTGTAGTACCTCAGGTATCTTCATTTAAGGTTAATAAAATAAATCTAAATGTGGAAGTTGGTGATTATCTTGTAATTAAAAACTCACCTATTAACTATATTGGAATTATTACATCTTTAGATGTTGAAGATAATGCTCATGTAACTGATATTAAAACAAAAGATTTTATATCTATTTTAGATATCAAAATAAAGCTAACTAACTATTCTGGAAACCTAATTTATTATTTAGGAAATCTAATAAAGAACCAATATGTAAATAATGCAGATGCAATGCAAAACTTACCTTATTTAACTGTTGAAACATCAGGCTCTATAAATGGTGCTTTAGCATTTGAAGAGGATACAGTTTCAAGCATTTCAAGTGTAGTATCAACACTTAATAAGGCTTATTCAATCGGAGTCCATTATGAGCTTATTTATGCTTTTGGTGCGTTTGCTGGAATCAAGTTATATGTGAAGCCATGCACCATGGGACTAAGGTTAAAACATAACTCATCAAGCATTACTGATTTGGTAATAACTGAGAACAATACTCAGGGTATTAATAAAATAACCTTTGTGCCTAAAGCAAGTAATACTTCATATAGAAATACCATTTCATATTACTTGTTAACAAACGGCACAGTTACAACTTCATCAACAAGTAATTATAGATATAAAACAGTCGTTGGAACTACAAAACTTTATGGCGATAACGACTATAATTCTTTACTTACAACAGCAAAAACAGAGATGATGTCTTCCTCATTCGACCATTCAATTACATTTAAGTATTTGACGAATAATAAGATAGCATCTCTTTTTACTGATATGAATGTTGGTGATTTTATAGAGTTCATTGGTCCAAGTAAAACTTATGACACAATGATTACTAAAATCAATTTTAAGAATAATCTCTATCAACCAGAGATAACTCTTGGTGAGTATAGAGTTTCATTAACTGAAAAACTAAAACTATTATCTATGAAATAGAGGAGGATTTTATATGGGATTAGTAAAAATAACATTTGATGATTCAACAGTTACATCTAAAGAAGATGCGGATATTAATTATCATCTTGGGAACTTAGTGCCTGCAGGAATTATAAAAGGCTTAGGTGACCAATGTTCTGCATCAATTTCAAACAATAGAATTATATTTGGAAGTGGCTATGTTCAGATATATGGTAGAAGGATTTTTGTAGAGTCACAAACATCAGTATCAATTACAACAGATTCAACAAAATATGGTTATGTAATTATTACAGTAAATTTATCTACCAACTCAGTATTAATTACAACAGTAGAATCCACCTCATCAAGTATTTCACTTACTCAACAAGATTTATCTAGATCAGGTACGATCTATCAAATGCCTTTAATCAAATATAGAAAGACTACAAGCTCTGTTTCATTTGATACATCATTTACACCTACATACATTGAACCTGCTATGCCTGTTGCACAGCAAGCACTAGCTAAGGCTAATTCAATCTCCTTAAAAACTGTAAAACTATGGCAATATACATATGACTATGGTGAATATGAATGGAAGAGCAAAGTAAGTTTTGATATATCTAGCATTCCATCTGATGCAATAGTATTAATAAAGTTTGAAGATGGTGATGTAGAAGGATATGGTAGTTTATCAAATACTCCAGGATGCTTAGTGTTCCAAAAGGGTGACTTAACTTGGAATGAAAATAAAACTCAAATTAGAAATGATAATAATAGCGGCTGGATTGGAATTACTATATCTGGTACAGATGGAGAGCATATTGATATCACATGGAGTACAAATACTAATATGTTTGGAATGGTTAGTTTGATTGGCTACTATGTAGGATAGGTGATGGTATGGAGATTACACAGTTAGTTATTACAGTAGCATCAGTTATAACGGCTCTAGGAGTAATTCTTGGAGTCATTTTAACTGTTTACAAATGGTATTTGAAAAATGAAAAACAAGATTCAGCTATAAAAGAAATAAAAGAAGAACAGGCTTTATTAACATATGGCGTTTTAGCATGTCTTAAAGGTTTAAAGGAACAAGGATGTAATGGTAGTGTTACTGAGGCTATAAATGCCATAGAAAAACATATGAATAAAGCTGCACATAAATAGGAGGAACTATGCAAGAAATATTATTAAACATTCTATATATTTTAGTTACAACAGTCATTATTCCTTTAATGACAACTATTGGAGTAAGGACTATTAATAAAATAAATGGTGAGATAAAAAATAGTAGAGATGCAAAGACTTTAGGTGATGCAACGTTGGTTGTCACAAATGCCGTTAAAACGGTCTTTCAAACTTATGTTGAATCATTAAAGGCATCTGGAACATTCACGCCAGAAAGACAAAAAGAAGCCCTACAGAAGGCTAAAACAATAGCATTATCGCAAATCAAAACTGATACTCAAATATTCATTCAAGAGAACTTTGGCGATTTTGATAAATGGCTAGAAAATCAAGTAGAGGCCACTATTTATAAACTAAAGAATAATTAGCCATGGAAAAACTTGCAATAACGTCATTTTTGAAATATAATCAAATTGATATAAATCGATTTGGAATGGTGATGTTTATGAGAAGTACAATACATAAAGTATTTATATGTATATACTATATTTTTTTCATCCTTTTTGTAATAGGAGTAGGCTTTGGAATATTCAACGGAGCTTTTGCCCTTATTCCATATTTAATTGGAGTTGTGTCTGCTGCTGCAGTATGGGGAATAGCTTTAGTAGGATGTATAATTTGTGGTGGTGGATTAAAAGGATGCGGAGTTTATCCTTTTAATGGTAGCAAATCTAAATCATCAAATGATACTTCAACAACAAGTATTATAGATACTGACTACAGTTCGAGCAGCATAGAAGATGATGATTTCCATGATGTTTACCCAACAGATAGTGAAGGTAATCCAATGACTGATAAGCCTCCAGTTAGAATATATAGTGCTAATGGTTATCAAGGTGAAGGTGATGACGGAAAGAAGTATGAACGAGACACTTATGGTGACGGATGGCATGAAATAGATGATTAAAATAAACATCGTGTAATGATTTTAATGCAAGTCTAATTATGAAAATATAATAATGTACTTTTAATGCCTGTGAGGAAATTAATCCTTGCAGGCTTTTTTCTTTTGTGTATATAATTAAGTTCGATGTTTTATATGAGAGATTTAATTGACAGGTTTGGTCCTTACTGGAGCAAACATTTATCTTATAATTTTCATATGGCGATGTTCTATAGAGTTTGCTATACTGTATTAACAACCTTCGGTGATACAAGTGTTTTTTATTTGGCTTTTACTGATAAAGAAAGAATAACACCAATTGCTTATGGTAGAAGACTTGATGATTTTGATTTGTATATGGATAAAGCACAACTATATTTTGTTAAAACTACACCATCTAGGTATAGACTATATTTAGAAACTATGTTTTGTAAGACTTATGGTGAAAAAGTAAGAGCAGGATTTCATGCTGTAACAAACCTTAGGACACAAACTGAAGAAGAAATATATGAAATGTCAGGCTTTCCTAAAGAAGCCTTTGAAAAATATTTAAAAAGAACAAGAGAATATAAACAGGTCACATACAATGGTAAAGTATACTCAATGTGGAAATTAAGAAAGTATACAAATGAGCATGAAAACATATTAGATCCGAACATTTATAAAAAGTCTTATTTATATGAGCCTGTGGATATTGATGATGTACCTGATAGAGATCCATTTGAAGAGGATGAATTCTGTATTGATAATCAAATGATTTATACACTTATGCTCGGAATAAATAGAACATTTGGTATAAACAAAAAAGTCTATATTGCCTATTTTGATAGGGATTTAAAGCATCCTGTTGGAATAGGACTTAACAGATATGATATGCAGTTTTATCAAAAACGATTAAAGAAGTTATATTATGTTGAAACCACTCCAATACGATTTATGTATTATATTGAGGAAAGAATATTTCATCCTGAACATGAATATTTTTTAGTAGAACAAAGGCGAAATGAATATTTTAACTATTATGTTATTCTTAAATCATTTGCTGAAGGCCGTGAAATATTTGACTTTGTAATCGATGAGGGTGTAACGATTCGTTATTTATTAGATAAAAGATTCTATAAAAAATATGCGAATCAGCGTGAGAGACTTTTAAAGAAATGCATTGAAATATTTAAGATTAAAGACGATTTTTTCAACAATGAATTTTATAAGACTACTAATTTGATGAAGTTTATAAATTATTCTAAGATTCCATTTTCAGCAGATTATAGAAGAGAAGATTAGGCTGTTTTTTAAAAAAATAAGAAAATGTTTACATAGGGTATTTGGAGAGATTTTTCTCAAAAAGTGCCCTTTTTCATTTGATTTTCAAAAATAATTTAAAGTTTTAAAGAGTTTTTGAGAAAATCGTTATATTAGCCTAACTACCATCGATTTGACAACCAAAAATTAAGTGATAAAATGGCGTTGAAGATTAATAGCGCTAATAATTATTCAGGAAGGTTGGTGAAAAGATGGAACAATTAACTAAGAAAGAAAGTGAAGTATTACTTATGGTTGTTAAAACCGAACTTGATGAATTACCTGATCTTATTAATATATCAGATGATAAAGATAAGAAAGAGTTAATCGAGTATCAAAAAGTAGTATCTTCAATTTATAATAAATTACAGAAATAGAATTATATAAGTAGTTCACACTCCTTTGAATTACTTATTCCTATATTGACGGAGCAAACCTCCTTTCTAAGAAGTCACAATATCCTCTTATTGTGGCTTTTTTTATTTTTTTAACTTTTTTTCAAAATATCCGCCGAATTGGCTTCTAGCTGTCCCTTAACACTTGAGGGGTGAAGAAAACAAACTAGCACTCCCAGAAAGAGTCAATTTATGGAAAAAGAAAAATTGGACCGTAGAGGTCAGTTAATTGATGATATTGCGGAGTCATTAATTAACTTAAGTATTCTTGCCTTAGAATTTGCACTTGAAGTTCTAGGTCAAAGAAAAGAAAAGTCTGGAGGTAAGCCAAATGGATGCTGCTCTAGATAGAATTTTTAGTAAGATGCATGTTGCACAGAATAAAATCGATGAAGGATTAAGACTTATGGATGAAGCCACTAAGGAATTAGAGCTTTTTGAAAAAGGTATCGATGCTACAGAGGAACCTAAGGAAGTTCAAGAAGCTCGTGTTGAAGCACAAAGAAAAGTAGAACTTGAAGAGGTTAGAAAAGTATTAATTACTTTAACAAGAAAAGATATGAGACTTCAAGTAAAAGAGCTTCTTAAAAAATATGGTGCTGAAAAGTTATCATCAGTTAATCCTGAAGATTATGCTAACTTGCTAGATGATGCAGAGGCCTTATTAAATGGCAGCAAATAGCCACGCACTATTATCTGCATCAAGTGCTCATAGATGGTTAAACTGTACGCCATCTGCAAGATTAACTGAGGCGATGGATGACATCACATCAGAGTTTGCAAAAGAAGGTACAGATGCCCATGCCTTATGTGAGTACAAACTGAATAGTTTATTAGGCATTGAAGAAGAATATCCAGAGTTAGAATACTATTCAAACGAAATGGAAGAATGTGCTAATGGCTATGTTGCTTATATATCAGAGGTTTATGAAGAACTAAAACAAGCAAATACTGATCCTGTTGTATTAGTAGAAACAAGACTAGATTTTAGTAAGTATGTTCCAGATGGATTTGGTACAGGAGACGCATTAATTGCTAGTGATGGTACTTTAAATATTATTGATTATAAGCATGGTAAAGGCGTAGAAGTTTCAGCAATTGATAATCCGCAAATGAAACTATATGCGCTTGGTGCATTAGAATTATTTGATTGTCTTTATGACATCAATAAGATTGTGATGACCATATATCAACCTAGATTATCAAATATAAGTACTTATGAGATAACTAAGGATGATTTATTAAAATGGGCAAATGATGAGCTAATTCCAAAGGCTCAAATGGCATTTAAGGGTGAAGGTAATTTATCCTGTGGTGCTTGGTGTAAGTTCTGTAAATTAAAGGCAACTTGCCAAGAAAGAGCAAGAGTTAATTTAGAACTTGCAAAATATGAATTTTTAGAAGCATCACTTTTAAAAGATGACGATATTGCAGATATCTTAAAAAAGGCTGATGACTTCACATCGTGGATTTCAGATGTAAAGGAATATGCGCTATCTGAGGCTTTAAAGGGAGTCAAGTATCCTGGATTTAAAGTTGTTGAAGGAAAAGCAAATAGAAAATATACAGATGAAGAAGCGGTAGCAAATGAGGTAAAAAAGCTGGGAGTTGATCCATACGATCATAAGCTTAAGTCTATAACAGAAATGACTAAGCTTCTAGGCAAAGAAAAGTTCAAAGTCCTAGATGGATACATCACAAAGCCACATGGCAAACCAACTTTAGTGCCTGATACAGATAAACGTCCAGAGTACAACTCTGCGGCATTAGATTTTGAAAACATAGAAATAGGAGACAATTAATTATGACAAACGAAATTAAAACAACTAAGGTTATTACTGGTAAGTGCGTATTATCTTACGCTAATGTATGGGTTCCAAAGGCTGCATCTGATGGTGCAACACCTAAGTACTCAGCTTCAATTATTATTCCAAAGACTGATAAGGTCACAATTCAAAAGATTAAGAATGCAATTAAAACTGCATATGATGAAGGCCAATATATCTTAAAAGGTAATGGCAAGTCTATCCCTGCACTAGATTTATTAAAGACTCCACTAAGAGATGGAGATGCAGAACGTCCTGATGATGAAGCATATAAGAATGCATACTTTGTAAATGCAAATGCCATCAATGCTCCTGGAATTGTAGATAGAGATAGACAACCTATCCTAGACCACTCAGAAGTATATTCAGGAATTATTGCAATTTGCAGTATTAGTTTCTATTGTTATAACCAAAACGGTAATAAGGGTATTGCCTGTGGTTTAAACAATATAATGAAGGTTTCTGATGGTACACCACTTGGCTCAAGAAGCACTCCAGAGGATGATTTCAAAGATATCACAATTGATGATGACGATTCATTCTTAGATTAATAACATATGGTGGTAGGCATTGTCTTACCACCTTTTTACTAATAAAAGGAGTTGATTATTATGCAAATAGAGAACTTGTCAATTGATATTGAGACATTCTCAAGTTATGACCTTTCTAAGGTTGGTGTATATAAATATGTTGAGTCACCTGACTTTGAAATACTTTTATTTGGCGTATCAATTAATGGTGGTGAAGTAGAAGTTTATGACCTCAAAAATGGCGATACTTTGCCAGATTATCTACAGGAGGCATTACTTTCAAAGGATGTAATAAAGTGGGCTTATAACGCCTTATTCGAGCGCATTTGTATTTCAAAATATCTGGGTTTGAAGCAAGGATCATACCTTGATCCATCGTCATGGCGTTGTACTATGATTTGGAGTGCTACACTAGGACTTCCATTTTCTTTAGGTCAAGTTGGCGAGGTTTTAGGAATTGATAAAAAGAAACTTGAAGAAGGTAAAAACCTAATTAAGTTATTTTGTGTTCCATGTGAACCTACAGCTAAGAATAAGTATAAGACTAGATATTTAAAAGAAGATTATCCTGATTCATGGGATTTATTCATCAAATATAATAAGCGTGATGTTGAAGCAGAACTTGCTATTAAAAATAGATTATCGAAGTTTCCTGTACCAGAGTTTGTATGGGATGAATATCATATAGACCAAAGAATAAATGATAGGGGAATAATGATCGATGAAGATCTAGCAATATCCGCCATTAAAATTGATGAACATATGAAGGATAAATTATCTAATGAAATGATTAAATTAACAGGAATTGATAATCCTAATTCACCAGTTCAACTTAAAGAATGGTTTAAATCTAAGGGTTATGATATTGACGATTTAGGTAAGAAAGCAGTATCTAAGCTAAAAGAGGAAATAACTGAACCAGATGTACTTGAAGTATTGAGACTACGTAGTCAGCTTGCTAAATCATCAATTAAAAAGTATGAGGCTATGATTAATGCAAAATGTGCTGATGGAAGAGTTAGAGGTACATTCCAATTCTATGGTGCTAATAGAACAGGTAGATTTTCAGGTCGTTTAATTCAACTTCAAAACTTACCTAGAAATGATATAGAAGAGCTTGAAGATGTAAGACGTTTAGTTAAAATTGGTGACATAGAAATGTTAGAGGCCCTATATGATGATATTCCATCAATCCTATCTCAATTAATAAGAACTGCATTTATAGCTAAAGATAATAAGAAGTTTGTAGTTGCAGACTTTAGTGCTATTGAAGCTAGAGTTATAGCTTGGCTTGCAGGTGAATTATGGCGTATTGAATCATTTAAAAATGGTGAAGATATATACTGTGCATCTGCATCACAGATGTTTGGTGTACCTGTAGTTAAGCATGGAATTAATGGTGAGCTAAGACAAAAAGGTAAAATTGCAGAACTTGCACTTGGCTATGGTGGTTCAGTTGGAGCTTTAACTGCTATGGGCGCATTAGATATGGGTTTAAAGGAAGAAGAATTAAAACCACTTGTTGATGCTTGGCGTGATTCGAATCCTCATATCACTAAGTTCTGGTGGGATATAGATAGAGTAATAAAGGATGTTATTCAAAATAGATCATCAAAGATCATTTATGGATTAACCTTTACTTGTAAAAGTGGAATGCTATTTATAACCTTACCAAGTGGTAGAAACCTAGCATATGTTAAACCAAAGGTTATGGAAATAAATGGTAGAGAGCAAATAACATATGAAGGTATAGGTGAAAACAAAAAATGGATGAGACTTGAATCATATGGGCCTAAGTTTGTAGAAAACATAGTTCAGGCCATTTCAAGAGACATCCTTTGTAATTCTATGAAGACTTTAATTAATTATGATGTTGTAATGCATGTTCATGATGAATTAATAATAGAAGCATCAAGCGATTTAGATGTTGACTTCATTTGCAAAGAAATGGCTAAACTACCTAAATGGGCTGATGGATTATTACTTGTTGCAGATGGGTTTGAAAGTAAATTTTATAAGAAGGATAGCTAGAATTAATTTTTTCTAGCTTTTTTCTTAAAATTCCGCCGTTTTAGCTTGTAGCTGTCCCTTAACACTTGAGGGGTGATTAATTTATGACTCAAGAACAAAAGCAAATAATTATAAACGGAATTAATAATAATGAATCAATAGCATCACTTGCAAGGAAGCTATCCGTAGGTGAAAGCACAATTAGAATGTTCATTAAAAGAAATATAGATAAAACAGATGATACATTATGTAAGAACTGCGGCAAGCCAATATCAAGCCTTCCACATCATAAAACTAAAGTATTCTGTTCTGATAAATGTAGAATGGCGTGGTGGAATAAGAACCAAGCAAATGTTAATAAAAAGGCATTCTATACTTTTGTCTGTCCTTGTTGTAATAAAGAAACTACTGTGTACGGAAATAAGAACCAGAAGTATTGCTCTCATGCGTGCTATATAAAAGCTAGATTTGGTGGTGATGCTAATGAATTATAGAACAAATCTAGAAAGTTTTAATGCATCATTATTTATAGCTAAAAAGCTACTAGCTAATAACGATATTTCGATTGAAGACTATATAAAAATTGAAGATAAATTAGCATCAAAATATTGTATCAAAATATCATCTATTTATCGCCAAGATTCGTTGATAAAGGGGAGTCAAAGAGGTAATATGTGTCATGAAAAAGAAGGTGATTTTATAGATGGAAATCGAGAAGATTGCAGCATTACCTAAACTTAAACGAAAGATAAGAGTAGCTGCCTACGCTAGAGTATCATCTGGTAAAGATGCTATGCTTCATTCCTTATCACAACAGGTTAGTTATTATAATAACTACATTCAAAGACATAACGATTGGATGTTTGTCGGTGTGTATTCTGATGAAGCAATAACAGGAACCAAAGAAGATAGAGCAGGATTTCAAAGAATGCTAGCTGATGCAAAGAAAGGTTTAATAGATTTAGTAATTACCAAGTCTATATCAAGATTTGCAAGAAATACAGTTACACTTTTAAAATCAGTTAGAGCTTTAAAAGATTTAAATGTTGGTGTTTACTTTGAGGAACAAAACATAAATACTTTATCAGGTTCAGGTGAACTTATGATTACAATATTAGGTTCATTTGCACAGGAAGAAAGTAAATCAGCAAGCGATAATCAAAAGTGGCGTATTAAGGCAAATTTTGAAGCTGGAATTCCCTGGGGAGCTAAGCTTTATGGATATAAATTTGTTAAGGATCATTTAGAGGTCATACCTGAAGAAGCTAAGGTAATTAAAAAAATGACAGACTATTTTTTAGAAGGATTAGGTTCTGCAGGAATAGCTAGAAGATTAAATAAAGAAGGAATCCTAACAAGAGCTGGTAAAGCATGGGGCGAATCATCAATTAGAGTTATTCTTGGAAACTATTATTATACTGGTAACATGGTGCTTCAAACAGGATTTAGAGAGAACCATATTACAAAGAAAAGAGTTAACAATAATGGTGAGAAACCTAAATATGTAGTTGAAGAAGCTCATGAAGCAATTATTCCAATTGATACTTTTAATAAGATTCAAGAAGAATTAAAAAGGCGTGAAGCTATATCAAATCATAGCCATGGACCAACTATTACACCATTTTCAAAAATGATTGTGTGTGGTAAATGTGGATGTAGCTACAAAAGGAAAACCACTAGATATAAGCATATCTGGTGCTGTAGAACCAATGTAGAAAAAGGTGCATCATTATGTAATGCTAAGATGGTTCCTGAAGATGTTTTATATGAATTATCTAAAGAAGTATTAAACATCAATGAATTTGATGAAGATTTATTTAAAGATAAGATAAAGCAAATTAAAGTCTTAGATAACAATGAAGTAGTATTCATTCTAAGTGATGATACAGAAATATTAAAATGCTGGACTCCTAAATCCAGGAGTGAAGCATGGACAAAAGAAAAAAGAGAATTAGCACGTCAAAGAGAGATAACGAGGAGGTCAACAAATGCCAAAGATAACAGTAATACCACAGAAGATTAATCCATTAACACATATTGATAATCTATCCTTAACAAAAAGAAAGGTTGCTGGCTATGCTAGAGTTTCAACAGATAGCGATGAGCAGTTTACAAGTTTTAAAGCCCAGACAGATTATTATGAAAAATTCATCAAAGCTAATCCTGAATGGGAGTTTGTAAATGTTTATACTGATGAAGGTATATCAGGAACTAATACAAAGAAGCGTGATGGTTTTAACCAGATGATTAAAGATGCAAAGGCAGGCTTAATAGATTTAATAGTTACAAAGTCAGTCAGTAGATTTGCAAGAAATACAGTAGACTCGCTTGTAACTATTAGAGATTTAAAGGACCATGGCGTTGAGTGTTATTTTGAAAAAGAAAACATTTATACCTTTGATGGAAAGGGTGAACTATTGATTACAATCATGTCATCACTTGCACAGGAAGAATCAAGGTCAATATCAGAAAACGTAACATGGGGACAGCGTAAGAGCTTCTCAGATGGAAAGGTTCATCTAGCCTATAGTAAATTTCTAGGGTATGAAAAAGGTGAAGATGGAAAACTAAAAATTGTTGATAGTGAAGCTGAGGTAGTAAGAAAAATATATAGCCTATTCTTAAATGGTGAAACAACAACATCAATTGCTAAAAGACTAATGGAAGATGGAGATAAGACGCCAGCGGGTAAAGAAAGATGGAGACCAGCAACAATCGAGTCTATTCTTACAAATGAAAAATACAAAGGTGACGCATTACTTCAAAAGAGATTTACAGTTAATTTCTTAGAGCATAAAATGAAAAAGAACGAAGGAGAGGTTGAGCAGTATTATGTTAATAATAGTCATGAAGCTATAATAGAACCTGATGAATGGGATATAGTGCAGTTAGAACTTAAGAAGAGAAAAGAAATAGGTGTTAGATACAGTTCTAAGGGTATATTCTCATCAAGACTTAAATGTGAATGCTGCGGTGGTTACTTTGGTAGAAAGGTATGGCATTCAACAGATATTTATAAAACATACCTTTGGCAGTGTAATGATAAATTTAAGAACAATACTAAATGTGATACACCTCACTTAAAAGAAGATAAAATAAAAGAAATGTTCTTAAAGGCATATAATCAATTGATGTTTAATAAAGAGCAAATAATAGAAGACTCCAAACTAATGATAGATGCGCTTGTTGATTTCGAGGCACTTGAAAAAGAAATGCAAGAAGAAGAGAAGATTATTAATGATTTATCAATTAAAGTAAAAGAGCTTGTTGATAGGAATTCTAAAACGCCACAGGAGCAAGATGAATATTTGAAAGAGTATGGTGAACTTGCATCAAATTATAATGCTCATGCAGAAAAATTAAAAAGCCTTAAAACAGAATATGAAGTTAGAACCCAACAAGTAAAGACTGTTAAAAGGACAATTAATCAAATTAAAGATTCAAATGTATTATTAGAAGAGTGGAATGATAAAATCTGGTACCTGATGGTTGATGAAGCAATAGTTCATAAAGATAAAAGTATAACCTTCAAGTTTTACAATGGAGTTGAATTAAAAATTAAGGCCTAGTGCCTTTTTTCTTTTACAGAAGAAGTTTGTAATGTTATAATTAAATTATGAATTACGATAAAAGGAGGTTTTTGAAATGCTAACAAGCGACCAAATTAATCACATAAAGATAATTAAATATTCTGGTAGATTTAGTGACTATAAAAAAGAATACTCTGAATATACAGACTTATTGAAAACTTATAATGAGTTTGTAAAGAATTATATGCCTTTAAGAAATATGGTTTCAAATTATTACGATGATAAAATACTAGAAAAAATGGTGCTTTATGAAAAATTCGTTAAAAAAAAATCTTGCTTTTCGTTTGATCTATGTTATGAAATAAAATTGGTTGATTATAAATACTTTATGGATGCTTTTGATCAAAAACAATACAAAAAGCTTGAGGGACTGCCATCTGTTTTAAAGTATGCTCTTATTGAGGGATACAATAGTGCAGTAAAAATAAATCAACATGAAAAAAAACCAGATGTTGATGTCATCAAACCAACTTACACTGATTCAGAAATTGCAGAGTTTAAAACTTCACTTTTTGAATTGTTTCCAGAATTAAATAAAAAAGAAGAGAAAAAATTAGATAAAGGTGAATTTGTAACTGAAGATGAAGGAATAGACAAAGGCGAATTTGTAACTGAAGATTAATTTTTCATGGTTTATAATCCGCACAAATTTTAAAACCGCACATTTTTGGAACACAATCCGCACATTTTAAAAATGAAAACCGCACAATTTTTTTGAGCAATCGTTAAATTGTATTAAAATGTGCTTTTCGTTCCATTAAGAACATAATCTCTATTATTCTTTAGAATAATAGAGATTTTTTCTTTTTTAGGGGTATTTAGCAATTATTTTGGCAATTTTTAAGATTTTTATTATTCTAGTGTAATTATCTTAAACAATACTTAAATAAAAAATATTATAAAATTTGATTATTTTATTAGTTCAATCCAGCACTCTGTCCTCGGGGGACTTGAACTAAAATAAGAAAAGAAAAGACTTCAAGCCGATTATATGAGAGCATTTATAGCTGAGCTTGACTCAAAGCCTAATTTAATTGAAGAATTTGACATTGATATTTGGTCATACTTAATTGAAAAAGCAGTAGTTAATCAAGATGAAAGCATCACGTTCATTTTCAATAACGGAAAAGAAATTAAAATTGCTGAGTGAAAAATCCCAGCTTTTTACGTATTATATTATTGAGGGGTTCTAGAACTCTCCCTAGATAGCACTAAGTCATGGTGATGCTCGGCATTCAAGTACCTATGGGCCGTAATAGATAGCCGTACGCAAGATTAAGGCAATTAATCAGGTTTGACTCCAACCTAGATAAATGGAGTCTTTTTCTTTTATTAGTAAATTTAAATCATGATGGGAATAGTACTATAACTACAAAAATCCTAGGGCTGCCTAGGATAATATATTTAGTTAGAAATATTATTTCTTTTTCTTTTTATTGTAAATATCGATAGGAACAAATTTAGGTTTGTTACTATGAGGACAGTAGCTTATAGGATAAGGACCGCTATCCCAACATTCTTCAATAATGTCATATGAGGCTTCCTCTTTGAAGTCACAATTAAGACACTTTAGTATAATTATTTCTTCATAAGAATCCTTATCAAGTTCATCTATAAAAAATTGTCTATCTTCAATTGGAATTAATTCTAATGTTTTTTTAATATCAATTATTGGCATTGGCCCAATAGGAGTTAGAAGCTCTCTAAGTCTATCAGCTTCCTCATTATCATCATTCATATCAGCTTCAAATATTGATGCATATTCATCAATGTGTCTAGGGTATTCATTAGGCTTTGAAGGTGGTATGAATTCACTGAGAACTTTAATGAAGAATGCGTGCATATTAAATTATTAGATGTGCTATTTTGTGGTATAATTATATTGTTTATATTGTTTTCGAAAGAAGTGAGTTTTATGAAGGAAAAGAAAGATAAAAGTATATATATTTCTTCAGCAATATTTATTGTATTAATGGGTGTAATATCTATGATGAGCGATATGACACATGAAGGTGCTAAAAGTATTTATGGGCCTTTTTTGTCATTAGCAGGAGCAACACCTCATGTAATTTCTTTAATATCAGGCTTAGGTGAATTTATTGGGTGTTCTTTAATATTAGTAACTGGTGCAATAGCAAATAAGACTAAGAAGTATTGGACTATGACTATAATAGGCTATATGATAAATCTTCTTGCAATACCCATGCTTGCTATAACTTGGAAAAATGGATGGGTGTTTGCTTGCACATTAATTTTAATTGAAAGAATTGGTAAAGCAATTAGAAAGCCAGCAAAGAGTACTTTGGTATCATTTTCATCTAAGAATTTGGGAGAAGGTAAGAGCTTTGCTTTTGTTGAGTTTTTAGATCAAATAGGAGCATTCGTTGGCCCCCTAATTTTAACTTTGGTTTTATCATTAAAAAACACTACTGATTTATTTAATTCATATAGAATGTGCTTCTTAGTTTTAGGTATACCAGCAATATTAACATTGATTATATTATTATTTGCTAAAATGAAATATCCAAATCCTGAAAATTTAGAAGAGGAAAATAATAAAAATGAGAATGATTCAAAATTTAAGATTAGTAAGAGCTTTATTTTTTATTTAATAGCTATTGGATTATGTGCTGCAGGATTTATAGATTTTCCTTTAATTACTTATCATGTGGGTAATTTAAATATTATCAAGGTTGAATATTTACCTATTTTATATTCTATTGCTATGTTAATTGATGCTTTTGCAGCTTTATTGTTTGGAGTATTATTTGATAAATTTGGAATTAAAGTATTAGTTTTATCAACATTGTTATCATTTTCTTTTCCACTTTTTATATTTAATTATTCAAGTAAGCCAATGATTTATATTGGTGTTGTTATGTGGGGCTGTGGTATGGGAGCTCAGGAATCCATTTTAAAAGCTGCAGTAGCGAAGCTTGTTCCAAAGGAAACTCGATCACTTGGCTTTGCATTGTTTGAAGGCATATTTGGATTATGCTGGTTTATAGGCAGCTATGTATTAGGATGGTTATATGAATTTGACTTAATTGCATTAATAATTACTAGTATGTCATTTGCTGGAATATCAATTATATTCTATGTGCTAAGCTCTTTATGTGGTGA
>Ga0247609_10002374_pt1 | contig 20073 bp, 19 predicted proteins | sample 172DNAGHGlowgp2_FD_193487 | JGI IMG/M metagenome (GOLD analysis project Ga0247609, IMG submission 193487) | Sheep rumen microbial communities from Palmerston North, Manawatu-Wanganui, New Zealand - 1728 DNA GHGlow gp2 | ecosystem: Host-associated > Mammals > Digestive system > Stomach > Rumen ...
CTATCTGAAGTTGCATAAGCAAGCTTTGGACAATCATTAGGTGAATAAATCATATAATATGTATCACCAACTTTTCTCATAGAAGCAGCCTCAAAGAAGCACTTCTTATCATCATCAAATCCATCCTCTGGACGTGGCTCACAAGGTATGAAATGTTCCTTTAATGTTCCATCTAAAATCTCATACATATTATCGCCATTAACCTCTGCGAGGAATGATCTTAAATATCCACAATAAATATATACTCTTCCATCATCATCAACAAGTACACCTGGGTCAATAAAAATACCACCATTACATACTTCCTCAGGAATGTTGTACTTATACTGTGATACAAACTTAAATGGTCCCTCTGGCTTATCAGCAACAGCAACACAACCCTTGGTTTCAGCAATGTATGCATAAAGGTAATACTTACCATCTTTTTCAACTACATCTGGAGCAAAAAGTCTTGACTGTGGACCTGTCCAATCTGTATCAGCCTCGTGATCTCTTGTCTTATAAGTTCTAAAAATGTCACCGTGACATACCCACTCCTTTGGATTATCAACAGGTGCACTCCAACACTTTAATACCCAGTCACAGAATTCTCCTGAACCAGCCTTGTCATGAGAACCATAAATATACACTCTATCACCAAATACTCTAGGTTCTCCATCTGGGATGTACTCCCAATTTGGTAAATATGGATTAGCCATAATTACATCCTCCTTTTTATTTTTTCTTTTTTGTTTTATAACGTCTTAAAACCCTTCATTACTTTTAATCTGCACTTATATTTTAACTTAATTCATACATTGACACAAGCCGATAATTCTGATAATATTTAGTTAGAGGTGCTACCGGTAAATGGTTAGTTCCTTAATGTGGCTGTAAAAATAACCACCCTATGGAACAGTAGGGGTGGTTATTTTTTTACGTTTATATCTTTGAGCATATAGCCGAAACTAATACAAGTTATTGCAAAGCATAAAATGTTAATTAAGCTATCCGATGTTAGCATACGCTGTTCCTCCTTTCGTTATATATTTCCTATTAGATTTAATCCAATAAGATCTAAATAACTTTAAGGAATAATCCTCAAGTCAGGAAGAAACTAACCACCTACCATATAGGGTAACACCCCACACACACATTTTATCGAATGTATGTTCAGGTGTCAAGTGTCAATAATTTATTCTAGTAAATTATTTTTTATATCTATTTCACTTTTATAGTCAAATTAGTCTTTACTTTCTTTATCAAATTTTTCTTATTTATATTTCCTTTATACAAACACAATCTAACTTTCTTACGCTTATATTTTTCAACTCTCAAACAGTAAGTAGCTTTTTGATACTTATATCCCTTAGGGACATTCTTCTTTCGTTCCTTCATCCATAAAGACTTACTATACTTTCTGGTTTTAGATAACTCCTTACCGCCTATTGATGAAATATAAAAATTCTTCATCTTACCCTTCTTAAAGACCATATCAACCTTAATCTTTATAGTTCTAGTTGACTCACCCTTAGAATTTAGAGTCATAGGTAAGATAGTTTTATATTCAACCTTCTTGGTTTTCTTTGTAGTTTTAGTTTTCTTTGTAGTTTTAGTTTTCTTATTAGAACTCTTGTTCTTCTTATTTTCCTTGTTCTTATCAGTCTTTTTACTCTTTTTCTTCTTTGTAACTTTCTTACTACTCTTCTTACTCTTAGCATCTATATTCTGATCAACAACAATCGCCTCACCATCCAGCATACTATTAGCAGTCTTACTAACCTTTTTCTTTGATTCAGATTTCTTTTTACTACTAGCTTTTTTCTTACTCGAAGATTTCTTACTGCTTGATTTCTTTTTATTTGACTTCTTACTCGAACTCTTCTTACTAGATTTCTTTCCAGAATCCTTATTCTCTTTAACCTTCTTATAAACTATCTTCCCTTTTAATTTCTTTTTACTTCTACTAGCATAAAAATCATATGTATCACCCTTAAGTGAAACACCATTACTAAGTGGTCTATTAATCTTTAAATTAAAAGTCTTAGTTATAATACCAGTCTTAGAATTAGATAAAGGAATTACATATAAATCATAGGTTCCTCTTGCTCCAGGAAATGCTGCCGACCATTCAAATCCTCTCCATATTGAATGTCTCATCATATGATTTCCCTTAGAATCTGTTCCCCAATAAAATCCTAGATGACAATCTCCGCCACGAACCGTAGGAGAAAAATAAATCATATAACCTTTCTTAATTCTTTTATCCTTATTAAGAACTTTATTTGTATCCTTAGAATTACTAACTCTACCAGCGCAATACTTCTTAACCTTGTACTTATTAATAAAATTCCACCATACAAAACCATTACATATCTTACCAAGGCTACCGCCCTCAATAAGTCTATCATAAAACTCAGGAATAGATTTTTCAGTTTTACTTGCATAATACATAACTGAAGTAACTACACCAGTACAATTATATCCATATCCAGCTTTATCTCTATATTTATACTGAGTATTTGTTGCAAAATTATAATTGATATTTGTACCAACATTACCATAGTTTAATCCATGATAAACTGCACCATTATAATGAAGTCCCTTATTCCAATTTGCATCAAAATACTTTTTTAATGTATCAAGTGCATGATATCCCTTAAATCCAAGAGCCTCATCGATAAAGATTGTATCCTTATCTTTTACATTATCATTCTTATAAACCCTCTTTTTCTTCTTAGAATCTTTCTTATCCTTGTTGTTTACTACAACATTTTTTGTATCACCATAAACAACACTGGTACCAACCACTCCAAATCCAACATCTGTAAAAACAACACTTAGTATCAAAATAACACTAACTAAAATTTCATAAAACTTCTTATTTATATTTTTCATAATTTTCTCCAAAACAACTATTTCTCACACTATAATTATTACTATTCAAATCACAATTATCTTATTTATAAATATCTTTAAGCGTTAATAAACATACTTTGTCTTGATCAGCATTCTCTTTGACCCACTTTGAAAATCCTTTCAATGCAAATAAGAAATACTGAACTTCTTCGTACTTTGAATTAATCAAACCTTTTCTATTCATTAATGCTTCATATACATCTCTATCGATACTTTCATTTTTAAATTTACATTCTCCTATAACGGCCTTTTTAGCACCTTCATCAACACCCACGACATCTATATCTGTAGGTGTATGAAAATTATCATTTCCCCACCATTTTCCTACATTCGTAACAAAACAGTTTAAATTTCCATTTAATCCTTCTCTTAAAATATAACGCCTACACATTTCCTCGAAAATACCCCCCATAAAAAAATGTAATTTATTTTTAACATTTTTTTTATAATATACGTCCCCTTTATTCATTTCTATAGCAGCTCTAGCTGATGGAATAAAAGTATACCAAAACCTATACAACCCATCAACAATTTCGTAACTAGTTTTTTTCCTATTGTTTTTCTCTGTCATAGGTTCAATCTTAGATATAATTCCTACAGTCATTAAATTTTTCAAAGTATATGTTAATGTAGCTGTAGAAATATGAGATTTTTCCGCTATTTCATTAACTTTATTTGCTCCTTTTGCGCAATTTTCAATAACCGAATTATAAGTATTAACTGTACGAAACTCTTGCATCAATAGATTCATAGGTTCTTCATAAAGATATCCTGAAGGGCTAAAGAAATTGTTTATCAAGTTTTCATCTAAACTAAACTTATCATCAAATAACTGTAAATATTTTGCGACACCACCTGTCACTCCATATACAATCGCCTTTTCCTCAAAACTATACTTTGGCGTAAATAGTGCAGATTCAATGTAATCAAATGGTTTAAGAAATATCTGATTTGTTCTTCTTCCAAACAAAGGACTCTTCTCACTCAAAATTTCCTTTTCCATAAAACTAATAGCCGATCCACATATAATCAAATATATATTTTTAGTAGAAAATACATTGTCAATAGCTGCTTGAAACTTAGACATAAACGACGAATCTGCCTCTGCAATATACGGTATTTCATCTAGTGCAATTATTATTTTTTCTTTTTTACAATTGTTTCCTATAAAATTAAAAAAACTATCTAAATCAGCAAATGATATACCTTCCATATCGGGCATCATATCTGTTACATACTGTTCTGACCATCTCTTAACATTATCTTCAAGACTACTCTGACTAGCCATATAATAAGATGATTTTTTGTCTTTAATAAATTCAGCAATAAGTCTAGATTTTCCTATTCTTCGTCTGCCATAAATAACTGTCATTTGAAATCCTGGCTTTTTGTATGTATCTTCTAATACTTTTAATTCATCTTTTCTACCAATAAACATAGACATCCTCCTTTATACATTTTTAGTAAAATGTAATTTACTAAAATATGTTTTACTAAATTATATTTTAGCAAAATCGTCACAAAAGTCAAGTCAAAAAAGACTATGGCCAATTACAGCCATAGTCCTTGTAACTTTGTAACTTTTCGTGGAAATCAAAATATTTCAAAAGGTCATAAAAACCTTAGAAATTCTCAGCTTTTATTTCAAAATAACTCTGTGGATGATTGCAAACTGGACACTCATCAGGTGCCTTCTTGCCAACTACGATATGTCCGCAGTTAGAACACTGCCATATCTTTTCATCATCCCTAGAGAATACAATACCATCTTCGATATTCTTAAGAAGCTTTCTATATCTTTCCTCATGCTCCTTCTCAATCGCTGCAACCTGCTCAAAGATTTCAGCAATGTCATCAAAGCCTTCCTCTCTTGCTTCCTTAGCGAATGTAGGATACATCTCCTGCCATTCATAAGCTTCGCCATCTGCAGCTGCATTAAGATTATCAACAGTACTACCAATACCTGTTAAAATCTTATACCAAAGTTTCGCATGCTCCTTTTCATTTGCTGCAGTTTCTTCAAAAATTTTACTAATCTGAACATAGCCATCCTTCTTAGCCTTCGAAGCAAAATAAGTATACTTATTTCTAGCCTCTGACTCGCCAGCAAATGCGGCCATTAAATTTTTCTCAGTCTTAGTACCCTTAAGTTTCTCACCCTTAGTTTCTAAATTAGCCATCAACTATACCTCCTATATCCTCGCAATTTAGCCACATGATTGCACTTACAAACGCCATCACGCTTATTGATTATTATACCATAAATAACATCTTATATCATCCAAATTAGAGCAATAAAAAAGTGAATTTCGGCCAATCTTTAATCAAAACGCAAATCAGCCGAAACACACTCCATCATAAAATCCTATCTAAAACATCTTCCCAGAGAATCTTTCCCTAGGTAAAGCATCAAAATCATAACTCTCAAGTTCCTCAATGCTACTAAGATTACTATGGCATCCCTCGTGAATCATCAAGTTAGAATCCTCACCTAACTGTACAACTACAACCGGTTTATGACTAGCATGAGCATAACCTATCTCCCAGGCAGTTCCACTATCACTATAACCACCATAGTATAATGCAACAACCACATCGCAAGCATCAATACCACGCACATCATTAGTAAAAGTATCAAGACTCCACGCTAAAGAACCGACATTGCCCTCACGAACTTCATGTTCCCTTGGGCTAAAAACATAAAAGCCTCGACTTCTTAGTATATCTTCAACTCTTTCAATATTCTTTATCTCTCCATCATTAAATAACGGACTAGCTAGGTAAATATTTTTCATCAATTCTCCTTTTCTAGCAAATGCTTCGCATAAGAACAAGTAGCCTCAACCCTATCGCCCTTTTTCTTGATTTCCTCAACAGCCATCATCACAAGCTCTCTTGCAATACCCTGACCTCTTAATGACTCATCAGTCCAAGTGTGAGTAATAGTTGAAACTCCATCAAATGTATGTGGAAAATTAATTTCACATATCACCTTATTCTCATCGTTCTTAGCATAAATTCTTTCATTTTCAATAATGTAATTCATATAGACCCCCATATCTTTTTTATAAATAAACATTGCCCCCCGACGGAATTAATTACAAGGTACTCATAAAACTAACCGCCAAACGTTTAGGACAGCACCCATGTGTCCATAATAACAAGACATTCACATTGTGTCAAATGTCAGTAAAGCACAAATTAACCAATACTAATTACAAATTCCACTCCATTTTCATGTCTGTTAGCGTTAATTTTAAATCCATGATAATTTATGATATCCTTTGCAAGTGCAAGCCCAATACCAGTGTTACCATTTTTACCAATATAAAATCTATCAAAAATATGACTTACATCTTCTTCTGAAATTTCCTTACAATCATTCCATATTCTTATCTTCTTATTATCGCATGAAATGTTTATTTTACTCTGCGCATATTTTAATGCATTGGTAAAAATATTATTAAACGCATGTTCAAATTGTGCAATATCAATATTAATACTTCCATCTCCAAGATTTAAATTAACTTCAAGTTTTTTATCCCTTACTGCTCCTTCAAAAGGCATGATACAATCCTGTATGAAATCTGAAGAACTAATCTGTTCTTTATTAAGTTTAGTCATACCACTTTCAAGTTTTGCAACTGACACAATATCATCAATCAATTTCGATAATTTATCTATCTGTTTTGATATTATATCACTTGTCTTTCTCCCATCAACAATTACACCTTTTCTAAGACCTTCTGAATATCCTTTTATAGATGCTAAAGGAGTTTTAAGTTCATGTGATGTATTCTCAAAAAACTTTCTTTGCACAATTGCATTTTTATCAATTCTTCTTCCTATAATCATTGCACTAATTAAAGCTATCAAACCTAAAATTATAGCAGTAAATATAATAATCTTATTTATCCCGTCAATAAAAGCAAAATCTGATGTAAGATCTACATAACAAAAACACATGCCTTTTTCTGCGTTACTTTCTTTTACCTCTTCAGGAGACAGTCCAAATGACATTTCTTCTTTATAATAGGGTTTATATCCTTTTACAACATAATGATTTTTACCCACTCTAACGACTCTTGCTTCCAAACCTTCCATTTTTTCAGCAAATGCCTTATATTCATTATCATTTTTTGTGGATTTCATCTCATCTATTTCATCTTTATAATCATTTACAAATCCATTTAATGTTTTGTAATAATCATAATTCTGCCAATATTCTTGCCAATATTTATAATCTTCCTGAAGATACTTTATTGCTTTATTGTGCTTATCTATTTTTTTCTGATTTAGACTATCAAGATCTTTTAATATCTTATCGTCACTCTCTACTTTATATGCTATTACTTTTGACTGATATGATGTATCAAAGAATGGTACAGCATCTCTAATGCCCCCTACTACAAATCTCTCATAATAATCTTCTATTACATCATTTGCTGTTTTTGTTAAATCTTTTACATTTATAGAATCATATATAAATATGAGTAACACTGTTGCCAATATAAGTATGATCTCTATAAAAATAGTTATTTTCAAACCTGTTTTCTTCATATTACCCTCTAAAATCTATAACAAATTTCATTCCATTTGCTGTTTTTTTTGCATCAATTTTATAAGCATGATAATTGATAATATCCTTAACAACTGAAAGAATAACACCAGTGCTTGAACCGTCCTTGGTGTAAAATCTGTCAAATATATGTTTAATATCATTATCTGAAATATTATCCATGTCAAAATCTATGTTAATGATTTTATCATTGTTTTCTATACTGATTTCACTCTTTGCCTTATCACAAGCATATTCATATATGTTATTAAGCGCTCTTTCAAATTGTTTGATATCCACTTGAACTATTGTTTCTTCAACATTAAGATTTATATCAAGTTCTTTCTTTCTAATAACATTTTCAAATGGCATCAAACAATCCTGGATTATTTCTGAAATATCAACATCTTCCTTATCAAGAGTAATAACGCCACTTTCAATTCTTGCGACACATAATACATCTTCAACAAGCTTTGTCATTTTATCTGTTTGTTTTGAAATATAAGCACCGCTTTCTTTTAATTTTTCCGCATCTCCATCTTTTAACACATCTGAATAACATCTAAGTTTAGCAAGTGGAGTCTTAAGTTCATGGGATGCGTTTTCAAAAAAGCTTCTTTGAGATTTATCTGTTTTTCCAATATACGAACCGACAAACATTCCACATATTAAACCAATTACTGCTACTATTATTGCAGCAAGTATAATCGCTCTTCTTGTTCTTTCAATAGAATTAACACGTGCTGTTACATTAATATAATTTATAAAATATCCTTGTATTTGTTTCTCTTCTATATCAAGTTCCATATTATAAGGATCCATATATTTATCGATATAAAATGTTTTTCCATCGACTTCTATTTTTCTTGGATCCCTTTTGTTTACTTCCTCATAAAACTTCTTTATTTCCGATTTCTTTTTAAGGGTTTTCCCCTTTTTTATAATTGAATCATATTCTTTAATTGCAGCTCTAACCAACCTATATTCTGGATATGTTTTATACCAGTAATCTCCAGGCTCAAATTCTTCATCCGGATGTTCTTCTATATATTTTAAACGATCCTCTATTTTTTTCTCTGTTAAATCGGCTATATTATCCTGTGAATTATTATAAGAATAATTGGTTTGTCCTACATAAAATCTTAACTCGTCTATCTCTTCGTAAGATTTGCTATCTGGATTAATGCTGTATTCTCTATAATCCTCAAGATTACCAATAGCCTCTTCTTTAATATTTTTTATACTTTTATTCGTATATGTATTTATGAAAAAAACTATAAAACATATCCATATCAATTCAAAAAGTAACACAACTCTGATGCTTATTTTATTCATTCTCATCAACCTCTAATTTATGATCTTACTGTACATTATACTATACAATACTCTCAAAAATAAAATAATATATCCCTAATAAAGCGGAACTTTAACTTTGCCAAAGTCCCGCTTATATTTTTAATATTTAATTTTCTTCAAACCAAGCATATAACTATGTTCTGTAACATCACTTAAGATATCATCTACAACTGCTAATTCCTCAATATTCTTTCCGTCAACATCGCATCTATATAATACACCTTTTTCAAAAGAATCATTTGTATACTCAGCATAATATAACTTACCCTTAATTTCTCCGAAGAATAAACCTTTTTTAGCTAATCTCTTAACCTTCTTAATTTTATTCTTAGATACTTTATAAATATCATATCGACTTGTATGAACATCACTTCCAAAATCCTTATAAACAACCACATATTTTCCATCAATATTTACAATATTGCCCTTAAATAATTTCTTTACTTTTCCACTCTTCATATTATATGAAAATGTATCTTCTTTCCATGAGCCCCAGCTATATCTTGTTACAAAAATCTGATTACCATATGCACTAGAAATATATGCGCAATCTGGAGTATTCTTATCATTTTTCTTTGTTCTCTTAATAGATGCAACATTCTTAATCTTCATTGTCTTAAGTGTAAGTTTCTTAAGTTTAAGTCCCTTTGTAAAATATACAACCTTACCATTCGTTACTGCAGTTGTATCTATGTCTGTCTGTTCAAATTCCTTAGCGTTCTTACTCTTTATCATCACCTTAGTTCCGTCTATTGCAAATGTATATTCACCAAAGTTAACTACATCATCTTCTTTATATTCATCATCAAAAATTCTTACATATGAGCTACTCTTTTTTGTTGCTTTGTTAGCTCCATTTGTCTTTGCCTCAACACTTGTTGCTCCTCCAGCAAATACTGTTCCTGCAAGCATTAATGCTGCCATTCCTAATACAATGCCTTTTCCCTCATTAACTGTTTTTTTCATTTTCAAATCCTCCATATCGTTTATATTTATATTTTATTTTTTTGTTTGTCGTTGTTTATCTCAACCACAACTATATGATATCAAATAAAAAATCAAAAGTTGTCAAAAAATTGTAATAAGAAAGTGTTGAAATTAACACATATTTTTTCACATAAAAAAAGCCAGCTCTATGCCGACTTCAATAACACTATACTAGCAATTCTCTAATGTCCCCATTACATCAGTTAACTACATTCTTTCATATTCCAATTTTAGCCCCCCGACGAAGCAGGCAAACTGCCTGCCCCATCAGCAAATAATACCATTGACACCTATATAATTGTTTGATATTATTCTTATAGAGGTGCTACCGATAGACGGTCAGTCCTCTGAGCGATTATGAAAAAATAACCGCGCCTTTGGAACTATGTGGGCGGTTATTTTTTTATGCTCATTTTTGCTAACCTGATACCAAATCCTATGCAAGTCAGCATAAACACCTTTCCCATAATTAGTAAAGGGTCACCTGTTGCAACAGGTGACCCTTCTGTTCGTATAGAACTTTGTCTTCTATCTTGCCAGTTAATGGCTTTGTGTTTTAAATTATAGATGTTTATCCATTATCTGTCAATATCTATTTTGTTAACCCATAGATTATTGCTTTATCAATTAAATCAAGTTTTTTATTTGATATCCTAATGTCACTTAGTACATCTTTATTCCTTTTTGGATTATAAATACGTATTTTACTAACTGTGGTTATTTGATTAACCAACGCTATACTACCCTGTTTCATTTTATCAATTTCTCTTTTTATATTCTCCGCCAACATTATTTCTCTTTCAACTTTATCAATTTTATTTATCAATGTTTTAAGATTATTTGAGCCGTTATTAAACAAAGGACTAGCCAAATATATATTCTTCATTAGTTCTCCTTTTCAAGTTGATGTAAAGCATAAGAACAAGTAGCTTCAACTCTTTCCCCTCTACCTCTAATCTTTTCAACAGCCATATTGTAAAGTTCCTTAGCAATACCCTGACCTCTTAAAGACTCATCAGTCAATGTATGAGTAATAGTTGAAACACCCTCTGCAGTACGTGGAAAATCAATCTCACAAATCACTTTTCCAGTCTCATCCTCTGCATATATTCTCTCATCTTCAATAATGTAATCCATAGCAAACACCTCCGAATTTATCAACAGATTTTACGTTTAAAAATTTCATTTGTATAAAGAATATCACGATAATTGAAACTTTTCAACGAATTATACGGCGATAAATTTTCTCCTCCAATTTGACTATTCTCAATCATTCTTCAGCAAATACTTATTATTCACAACCTTCATAGAAAGCGCTGCACTAATGAGTTCACAAAAAACAGGCTCAGTAGGACGAATTACAATCCCCTCCTTCTTCGTTCCACATGGATAATTACCATCCGCTCGATCAAGCAAAGACTCAACCGTCGAATATTTCGAAGGCAAATCAAAATCCACTTCTTCAATTGGCACCATCTCCATCTGCAACTTATTGCACACTTCCTGCATTCTCCTTAATCCAACCCTTTTCCCATTTTCCCTAATTGTAAAAACATACCACTCTGGCTTACTCAGTTTTAGTCTATTTCTCTGAATACCCGGAGCACACAATTCTCCTTGAATCGTTATAGTTTTAAGATTATTCCTCCTCACAAATTCCTCTAATATTTCCTGATATCTACGCTCCTTAATAAGATTATAAAATGAACACTTTCCATCATCCTTATATTCAAAATTATGTCCTGTAACATGAAAACCATTCTCATCAATACCAATAGAATGTGAAGAACCATCCATCTTAGTAGAAATATAATACTCAATCCCAGCAAATGCCTTTATCAACTCTGGCTCAGCCTGCACACGTGTCTCATCCGTATGTGGTATATCATAAGGCAATGTACCCACAACAGTACCACCAGTCGTTGCCTTTTCCTCTATTTCCCACTTTCTAACCCCAAGAATATCTGTAACATCCATCCCAACTGTAGCATCTTCTGGTATTTCAGGGAACAGATTTATTGGAAGCAGCAACCCCTGAGAAATCTGGCCACGAAACCTCTGTGTACGAAGTTTAAACCCCTCTCCCATTATATCCGACTTTTTATAACACATAGAACGCAAAAACTCGTATTCTGGGCGAATAGGAAGAAAAGAATCAATTTCAAAGTAAACGCCCAAATCCATAGGTTTAAACACCCCCTTATTCACAACACACTGCCAACCCAAAACTCGCGCCAATTCAATCTTATCTGCGTCCTCAATAGGTTCTACCTCATATATCCTTTGTATACTTGCTAATTTACGACTCATAGCTATTCTCCTTCATATTTATTCAAATTATTCAACTATATGAATTTTAAAACAAAAAAATATTTATATTATCTAAAACAAATCACATAATTATTTATCCTTTTTCATTGAAGCAAATGCAGCCACATAACCAAGAATTCTATCCCTCTGTGACTTCTCTAACTTATTAAACTCCGTAACTAAGACACCAGTATCCGTATCAACGTCAACCGTATAATACCTATGATTCTTACTACGACTCGCCGCTGGATCCACTCCCGAAAGCAACCACTCAGGCGTAACATCCAACACTCTGCAAATTGAAAGTATCTTATCAGATGAAGGATTTGTTTTATTCTTCTTCCATTCGCTAATAGTACTCTGCTGTATACCTGTCTTCTCAGCAAATTCCTTTTGTGTCATAGAAAGCTGCTTCAATCTATCAAATATTCTTTCGCTTATTGTCATCATGTTTCTCCATAACAATCTTCAAATTACTTAACGCAATTCAATTATATGAATTATATCTCAAATCTCCCCCCTAGTCAATGACTTTATTTTCATCTTTTTACTATCTGATATTTTTTCCTTAATGATTTTAGTGTCCAATCATTATAATCAACATACCCATCATTTTGTAATCTTCCTAATACTATACCTGGATCTCTATTAATTTTTCTTGCATACTTACGAATTGTTCCTAAATCGAATTTATTTTGTTCAATAAATCTAGCATACTCTTCTTTTGGGATTAAACTATCTTCAGCAAATCTATCCGCTAATATTTCCTCTTCTCCAGTTTCTTTTTCAAACGAAATACCATAATCCCCATTTAAAATATGACCAATTTCATGTAACAATGTAAACCAAAAAGAGTCTGCATTTAATCTTCTGTCATTTACCATAAGCATAATTTTTTCACCAACCTTTTTAGTAGCACCGTTAACATTTGAACCCGGTAAATTAGGAAGAATAATGAAAATAACTCCTGCTTCCATAAATGCATTATAAATCATCGGATAAAATTTATCATGATTCTCTGTTAATGTTAATGCATACGAAACTGCTTTCTCAAACTTTGATTTATTAAACTTTGGCGCATCTACTTTCAATGCCATATTAACTGCAATCTGAACCATAGCATTAGCCTTAACAATACTTTTCACAGGTAAATTTCCTGTTGAACTTCTAAACTTCACCGACATATCTCTTTTTGTCAAAGCACTTAGTGTCGCAACATTAAAATATTCTCTAACTCTTTTTATCTGTTCATCAACCTGTCTTGGAAGATGTGGCAAACCATATTCTTCTTCAAAATACTTATAATCCAAATATCCAAATACAATTCTTTCTTTTACTAACTCATCTTCTAATTTATGTTCTGCTACTAAAGCATCATATGCATTCTGTAAATTCAACCAGTAACTAACACTCGTTCCTATCATTCGTGATAATTTCATAGCAATATCAATAGATAGCTTTTGCTCTCCTCTAACTAAAAGACTAATATTTTTCGGTGTAGTATCTAATCTTTTAGCAAAATCTTCTTGTGTTAATCCACTTTCATCAATTATCTCTTTAATATAATATCCTGGGTGAAATGCAATTGTATCATTATATTCAATATAATTACTCATAATGTTTACTCACCTCCGAACAACTTCTTAGCAGCTTTAACGCTTGTACATTGTTCTTCAACTTTTTTAGTCGAATATTCTATATCCAAATCCTCACACCTCGTCGAAGTCAAATTACCTGTTAGGTAATTTGATTGTATCGCCATGTTGACAATTCGTCAACAATTGTGTACGACAAAAAAACACAAAAAAGGAACTGGTAAACCAGTTCCTTTAAACTTAAACACATATCCTAAGATTAATACCGCTTAACGGCAATGTTATATAACGCTCTTATGCGCAAAGTCATTATAGGATATTCTGATATCTTCTGTCAAGCATTCATTATCTTTTCTCCATCATCCACCCCCTGCTCAAAAATCACAATAAAACTATAGCATAATACTATCTCCCCTTCTTCCGCGAAACGGGATTATCTAGATCCTTTAAAGCCTTCATATATCCCATCAACCTTTCCCTACTATCATGAGAAAGCTTATTATAATCCTTTATAAATACACCTATTTCCGACTCCTTATCTATAACCATAAAATTAGGTTCATTACCTCTTTTGCCCTCTTTTTCAATTCCAGATAACAGCCACTCCGGACTAACCTTCAAAACCTGACAAATAACCATCACTTTATCAGTTGTAGGATTTGTCTTTTTTGATTTCCATTCACTAATTGCGCTCTGCGAAATACCCGTCTTTTCAGCAAATTCCTTCTGTGTCATATTCAACTCATTTAATCTCAAAAAAATTCTTTCTCTAATAGTCATTTTCAACTCCTATTTTTTACAAAACAGTTTTTTCGAAACATATTGACTCTAATAATTTCTTCTGCTATTATGTAGTCAAGAGGTACTACCGATAGACGGTTAGTTCCTAACGATTAAAAAATAACCGCACGGAGACATACACTTAACCCAAAAATAAGTTAAGCATATGGCGGTTATTTTTTAATGCTCGATTTTGCTATCATATAGCCAAAACTGATACAGGTTATAACCAAACCTAAAATACCAATAAATGTGTCTATAGTTAGCATAAGCATCACCTCCTTGTCTTTATTCTTGTTATAATAAATAACAGGTCTAAACACTTGGAGGCTTTTATTTTCCTCCAAGTAATTGAAGGAACAACCGCCTACCGTTTATGGTAATACCCCATAAACCTATAATAATTCAACGCTCTGCCGGTGTCAAGTGCCAATAAATATTTTCGAATTATTTCGAATAAGTGAATTACCATTGTGATACTTTCTTAATGGTTCTAGGCACCATTACTCAACATTTCTTATTCCTAATCTAGAATCATCCATACCACATTTTCCAACCACGACGGATTTTGCCCCATCCCAGTTACCAGTCAAATTACATGGCCATCTAAAATCTCTATACTTATCTGTAGAAGGATAATACATACTTTTTAGATTAATTCTAATCACCTTTTCTTCATCAATATCTTCGGTAGTATATCGCATAAGATTATCCAGCATACACTGAAATTCATAATCAGTATCAAGCATAAACGCTAACGGATGAGAATTAATTATACTTATTAAATTTTCAGGAAACGCTACCTTGTTATTACCTACACGCACTACAACATCTCTAATAACAATAATCTCATCATATGGGTATACCCAATAATATAATTTTGTAATATTTTTTCCAGACAAATTCGGATTAAAAATATATTCGCGCAATTTTTTATCTACTGTTGTTTGATCATCATAAAAATTCTTAGCTGCCAAAAAATGTCCACATATTGCTCGACAAACTCGATTAATTTTCACTTTAACACTAATATATTGAGGTAAAATAAGATCCGTACTTAATAGATTTTTTATATCTTCAGTAAATTTTTTATAATCCATATCATACTTACCAATCAAAGAATTATTACACTCTTGACATATACTTTTAAACCTTATTCCATTTTGATATTTTTTCTGATATTTATTACTTTCTGGTAATCCTCTAGTCAATACATTTGTTACAATCGCTCCATTATTTCCCGTTGCTTTAGGTGGAACATGATCCCAAGTCATTTGTTTTTTCTCACCACAAATATTACAAATATCAATATCTTTTTTCTTTCTCTTTATATAATCCATTTTTTTATTCATCCTTCACCTCACATTTATGATGTCCATATGCCCACAATGCCCTATCAAAATCTCGTGAAATATCCTTTTTATCAAACACTTTTTCCAATAACCAAATATATTCACTATACATATTCACAACTTTATTAATTTCCTTTTTACCCGGTGCATCACCAACATATACTTCCCATGGCTCTTTCTCCATATATATTGACTTTATTGCCATATGTGCAAACTTATCATATATTGGCCATTTCATTTTTGATTTAAAATATATTAAATTTATTATATACACTGCTCCAAAATTATCAGGTGCATTTTCAGGATTTAACGCCTGATATATCGTTTTAAAATCGCTCTCATCTTTTAAAGTCTCCCATTTAGTATTTACACTATTTAAATATTTTATTAATTCAGTTTTATCAATTTTCTTACCATATCCATTATAATAACAACCCTCTTTTTCTATTGGTAAATACACATTGCCATCCTGTTTAATTTTTCCCGTCTTCCATGCCACAACAATCTCATTAATCATTCCAGTTTTTAAATATACCTCTATTTCCTTTTCTAGATTCCTTAAATTAACGTCATTACGACTCTCATAATATTCCTTCTCCAATTCATTCTTCATTGATAAAAATTTATCCTTTTTACTATATCCCATATTTACTTCCTCCTATATTTTCTAATCTCATAACTTATTTCTTTTCATTTAGCTCCAACAACTCATTTGGATTTCTATCCCATATCATTCACCCCCATACCACAAAAGGCCACACAGTCCTTCAACCATGCAGCCTCATTACATCATAATATATTCAACATTTTACAACTCATCAATCAACATAATAATATCCTTAATCGGCATCAACCTATCATCAACTTCCTTCGCCCTATGATACCTAAGAATATCCTCCGCCGTCTTCTGCATTGCCGGAAATGCCGACCTAGTAAGCTGATTAGCATAAATAACAATATTCACGCCATGCTCAGCAAGCTCCTCCTCAGTAATCACATTAAAACTTGAAGGAACAACCACAATCGGCGTATCCTTATCATCCGCTCTAAACTTATCGCAGAACTTAACAATCTCTGCAGGCTCCTTCTTACGACTGTGAATCATAATACCATCAGCCCCAGTCGCAGCAAATGCTCTCGCACGCTCAAATGCACCCTCCATTCCCTGCTATAAAATCAAACTCTCAACACGAGCACTAATCATAATAATTCATCAACATATTCTTATTCATATAATATAAAATCCATTTCCAATGGCATATATCTTTTATTCGCTAAATAATTTACCATTTCTTGGTAATTCTTATAAACATCAATACTCGTTCTGTCCTTTGTCTTCTCATCACTTATTTTACTCCATGATATTTTCGACCAATCTTTAGTTTTTTTCCCTTCGTAACAAAAATACTCTAACTTCTTTTCTGATTGTTCCTTATCATTCTTTATTAATTTTTTATATTTATCCACAACGGCTTTTATCATTATGCTATCCATCGGACAATGACATTTAGAAAATATATTCTTATTTTCTTCGTTATATGTACTGATAAAAAAGTATTTTGCTGTCATGTTTATTAATTTTTGAATATTACCAAATGTGAAATCAGGATAATCTATGAATTCATTCTTTAATTCATTAGCTATATTATAGAAATCATAATTAAATACATTTTGTTCAGCATCTGATGAAAATATAGAATTAATATACGCTCTCACAATATTTTTTGCCTTAGGATTTTTTAATAATTCGTCCTTTGATCCAGTATAAGCGTTCTGCATAGTTGCATCATTCATAGCCGATCTATAGACAAAATCAAAAATATAATCATTAATACTCCTTTTTTTATATTCCATAAAAAACACCTCCTCATAAAACAAAAAAGCCGACTCTCGCCCATATCAAAAGGGGCCATTATCTGAAATTTATAACAACAAACAATTGCCCCCATCTCAATTCCATTATTTTATCTTATTAACTATTTTATTCCTCTGTATCCAAATTCTTTAATATTTGTTCTCGTTCTCTTTGAATCTCTAGGAAAATATGCTCCGCATCTGGATTATTATCTGGATGATATTTAGCCGCTAAAATATGATACTCTTTAGATAATACAGCTATATCATGTTTAGCTTCTTCACTAAAATATTTAATTTCAACCTCACCATCATAGCTATAAGAATCACTTTTATAATTATATTTTTCATAATCAATTATATATTTTTCATAATCCGAATTGGTATAAAAATATATTCCTCCAAAATTTAAAACTTTACCATTATTCTTATAGTCAAAAAGATGATCAGCATATTTATCACCACTCAACATATACATACGAACCAAAACATCAATTCCATTCTCCGCCCCTAATAATTCTTCTTTTAATTTTTCAACTCTTCTTTTTAGTTGAAGTTTTTCAGCAAATATTTCATCAGAAATTTCATTTATCTGATTAGTATATTCATCTATACTCTCATCATTCATAGTCTTAGCTTCACTTATTTGTTGCGAATATTCCTTTGATTTTTCATATATCTCGTGATTTCCACTTGCGGCTGCTTTTCTAGTAGTAGACGCATTAACTTCTCCTAAATAATCTACAACACTATTCACTCCTTTTTTTAGTGTTCTCATTCTCTTCAAATGATTCATAGTTGATTGTAATGTATGTATTTCAGGTGAATTATCAATCAATCCTTCCAAAGCATCTGTATCACCAAAATAACTAGCCCAAACTTTATAATCATAAATATTCTTTATCTTTTCATGTTGATTTCTATATGTTGCTGATAATTTCAAAAAACCATATTCAATTATTAGATCACTTGTTATATCAGACTTATTTAACATTATACTGTAATGCAAAGGAGTAAGACCATTTCCGTCTACCAAAAATCTATCCTTTCCCTTAGGTTTTTCACCCTTTGAAATCATCCTGAATATCTCTGCTGCCTTTGAATTTTTATATATTGTTGCAAATGCAACAAATCTTTCACGTTCCGTAAATCTATCATCATTTAATTCTTCTTCATAATATTTCAATAAAATATTATTTCTGTCTACCAACTCTAATCTTTCAATTTTTTTATCACAAAAATACTTTTCCGCATCATTACTAATATCAAAAATAGAATAATCTAATTCTGTGATTACTTTTACAACATTTTTTATCAACTCAAGTTCACTATCAAACTTCATATAGTTACTAAGTTCTATTTCCGACAAATCATCAACATCATGTTTTTCATTAATCTCTCTCTTAATTTTTTTAATGTAGTCAACATCTTCACACCTATTCATAATTTCTGTGGCGCAATCATATGCATACTCATGTATATACTTGATTGTATCCTTACTAATTTCATTAGTAAATTTTATATATTTTAACATTCTTCTTCTACTACATGAATATACGATATCTCTCAATAATGCCAAACACATATCTTCCGTCGCTTCATTTGATTGAACCAAACCCTCTATACAAGTGATAACTTTTTCTGAACATGATTCAGGAGCAAGATATTTATTAATCATTTCAAATAATTCATCTCTATTTTCACTATCATTTGAAATATTTAGTCTTTGCATCATTAAAATCAAATTAGCTAATGATTTTTCTGGAATTCCAGACGTTCCTAATACTATTAATTTAGATACAATTTTTAATTCTCCAAGTAAATTTACAAGTTTTATTTCTCCTATATCCTTCATAGACCTATCCGTCCCATTAGTAACCATTACATATCTATCAAGCGACGAATAATATATCTTATTTTCCAAAATAGTAGAATAAATAGCACTGTCTGTTAAAACCACAGCTTCCATTTCTAATAAATTATGTCCTAAATCTCTTGATAATATAAAACCAATAATATCTTCACTTGGATCTATCGAAAACCTATTTCTAGTTTTTTCTTTGTCAACTAAAAAACAATCTCCAAAAATAATCTTAGGGAAATCATTTTTTAACATTAATTGTACATACTGATTATCACTATATTTTTGTTCCAATAACATATCTTCTTTATATGCTTTTATTTTTGCTTCTGATATATTTTCAGCAGAAATATTTCTCAGTAAATTTAAACCTTTATCAAATAATCCCATTTTATCCCCTCGTATTATATAGTAGTAGTTTTTAGAGACCCTCTCCAAGGTCTTTATAACTATTCAGTCATAGTCTTTTCTTTACCTTTTCTATAGGTTCGACTATGATATTTAAGATGCTGTGGATTGGTT
>Ga0247609_10002375_pt1 | contig 20072 bp, 18 predicted proteins | sample 172DNAGHGlowgp2_FD_193487 | JGI IMG/M metagenome (GOLD analysis project Ga0247609, IMG submission 193487) | Sheep rumen microbial communities from Palmerston North, Manawatu-Wanganui, New Zealand - 1728 DNA GHGlow gp2 | ecosystem: Host-associated > Mammals > Digestive system > Stomach > Rumen ...
TTTGTCTTCCGTCATGCAAAGAGAGGCGACAAAGCAATGACGAGATCACAACAAACAATCAAGATGTTTACGACTTTCATATTCTCTATTCTTATGATGGAGAGTCAATGGAAGACTGGTTCGATACAGATGTGGATCGCAATGTTCTATATGTCGAAGTTGAGGGCTGGTTTATTGATGACACGATATCCATCAGTGCAAATGGAAAAACTATTGTTCAAGACTCAATAGTACAAACCGAACCCTCAACGGAAACATCTGCCGAATTTATAATACCTAATATTCAAACTATCAAGCAGCTGTCGCTTAAAGTCAATTCAAGTCCGACGGTATCATTTGAAATAGCACGAAAAGATTTCATTTTCGTTGGAATCAGAAAACACGAAAAGAACATCGAGGTAGTGTTTTATAAGAGTCCACCAAGATATGATTGAACAACACTTGTATCTAAAAGGCAACAATTTTATAACCGATTGGGGAAAGTATCGCAAAAAGCACTATTTTTGCGAAACTTTTGTTGTAATACGGAAGGAATTGCCTGCCGAAATGGACAACTATTAAACGATTCAACAATCAACAATTAAACAACAATGAATCTCACCCCCCTAACCGCAATATCGCCCATCGACGGGCGTTACCGTTCCAAGACCGTTGAGTTGGACGACTTTTTCAGTGAATTTGCCCTCATCCGCTACCGCGTGATGGTCGAAGTGGAGTATTACATCGCCTTGTGCGAGCTGCCCCTGCCGCAACTCGAGAAGTTCAACGGTGACTACGACGACCTCCGCGCCATCTATGAGGAATTCCAAACGGAAGACGCTTTGGAAATCAAGGAGATAGAAAAAGAGACCAACCACGACGTGAAAGCCGTGGAATACTTCCTGAAACGCCGCTTCGATGAACTCGGCCTGACTGAATTCAAGGAGTTCCTGCACTTCGGCCTCACCTCGCAGGACATCAACAACACCGCCGTGCCGCTCTCGATGATGGAGGCGCACAAGCTCGTGGTGAAGCCCGCCTTGGAAGACCTCATCGACAAGCTGAAAGGCATGGCCGAGGAGTGGCGCGACATCCCGATGCTGGCCAAGACCCACGGTCAGCCCGCCAGCCCGACGCATCTGGGCAAGGAAATCTACGTCTTCGTGGAACGCCTCAACGACCAACTGAAGATGCTCAACAGCGTGCCTTTCACGGCCAAGTTTGGCGGTGCCACGGGCAACATGAACGCCCACAAAGTGGCCTACCCCGACATCGACTGGCCGGCATTCGCGAAAAAATTCGTGGAGAAGAGCCTGAAACTCAAGCGCCAGCAGACCACCACGCAAATCGAGCATTACGACTACATGGCTGCCTACTTCGACGCCCTGCGCCGCGTCAACACCATCTTGATCGACCTCTCGCGCGACATTTGGCTCTATGTGTCGATGGAATACTTCAAGCAGAAGATCAAGGCGGGCGAAGTAGGCTCGTCGGCGATGCCCCACAAAGTGAACCCCATCGACTTCGAGAACGCCGAAGGCAACCTCGGCATGGCCAACGCCGTGCTCACCTTCCTCAGCACCAAGCTGCCCATCAGCCGCCTGCAGCGCGACCTCACCGACTCGACCGTCACCCGCAACATCGGCGTTCCGATTGCCCACACGCTGATTGCCCTCAAGTCGCTGATGAAGGGTTTGGACAAGCTCCTGCTCAACGAGGAAAAGATTCGCGAGGACTTGCAGAAGAACTACGCCGTGGTGGCTGAAGCCATCCAGACCATCCTGCGCCGCGAACAAATCGAAGGTGCCTACGAATTGCTGAAAGGCCTCACCAGAACCAACAAACACATTGACAAAGAGGCGATTGATGCTTTTATTGAGACATTGCCAGTGAGCCAAAGAATCAAAGAGGAATTATACGCTATTACTCCAGAAAACTACACTGGATATAACTACTAAAAAGCGCAAAGATGGACAACGGCTTCATTCCTCCTCACGGCCATTACCAAGAACTGAAGACCTATAACGACTGCTAACAACAATTCAATTATGTCAAAACAGCCCAAATCCTTCTCCCGCGTTCTCACCTACATCAAGCCCTATTGGGCTTCGGTGGTGCTGAATGTGGTCTTCAACCTGATGGCCATTTTCTTCTCGTTGTTCAGCTTTGCCTTGGTCGGGCCGTTCCTCAACCTGCTTTTCAAGGAAGGCACCATCGGAGCCGTGGCCAAGCCTGAGTTTGCCCTCACCTCCGACTATCTGATGGGCTATCTCAACTGGTTCATGAGCGACCTCATCATCACCCAAGGCAAGCATTACGCACTGATTTTCATCTGTTTGCTATTGCTTGCAGCCTTCTTTTTCCGCAACTTGGGAAGGTTTTTCGCCTGCTATTTCATGGCCAATGTGCGCGTGGGCGCCGTCCACGACCTGCGCCGTGATGTGTACAACAAAATCCTCATCCTGCCCCTCTCCTTCTACCACAACCGACAGAAAGGCGACACTCTGGCCCGCATCACCACTGACGTTCAGGAAGTTGAGGTCTCGATTCTGAACTATCTGGAGATGCTCATCAAAGACCCGCTGACCATCATTTTCTACTTCGCCTTCATGATTACCCTTAGCCCCAAGCTGACCCTTTTCGTGCTGATTGTCTTGCCTTTGGCGGGACTACTCATCGGAAAGGTCGGCAAGATGCTGAAGAAAGAATCGAAGGAGGGACAGACCAAACTCGCTGGAATCATCTCCACGGTGGAAGAGACCATTTCTGGGCTACGCATCATCAAGGCTTTCAACGCTTTGCGATATTCGAGCGACAAGTTCGAGGAGCAAAATTCCGACTATACCGACGTGCTGCGCGGCATCCATCGCAAACGCGACATGAGTTCGCCGATGAGCGAATTTTTGTCGTCGGCGGTGGTCATCCTCGTGCTGTGGTTTGGCGGCAAGCTGATTTTGAGCGGCGGCGGCAACATCACAGCAGCCAATTTCATCAGCTATATCGTTGTGTTTTCGCAAATTATCTCGCCAGCCAAGTCGTTTTCGCAAGGCTATTACAACGTGCAGAAAGGCATTGCTTCGGCGGAACGCATTTTCGAAATCCTAGATGCCGAAGAGGTCATCACTGAGAAAAAAAACGCTTTGGCAATCAGCGACTTCAAAGACAGCATTGAATACAAGAACGTTTGGTTCAGCTATGGCAAAGACGACGTGCTGAAAGGTATCGACTTGAAGATTGGGAAAGGCAAATTTGTCGCCCTCGTCGGCGAGAGTGGTGGCGGCAAGTCGACCATGGCCGACCTCTTGCCGCGTTTCTACGAAGTGGAGAAAGGCTGCGTGTGCATCGACGGTCACGACATTAGAGATTACAAAATCAGCGACTTACGCAGCCTGATGGGCATCGTTTCGCAAGACACCATTCTCTTCAACGACACTGTGTTTAACAACATCGCTTTCGGCATGGAGAACGTCTCGAAGGAGAAAGTCGTCGAGGCCGCCAAGATTGCCAACGCGCACGAGTTCATCATGGCGTTGGAACACGGCTACGACACCCGCATCGGCGACCGTGGCATGAACCTCAGCGGCGGCCAGCGGCAACGCCTGAGTATCGCCCGCGCCGTGCTGAAAAACCCACCTATATTAATATTGGACGAGGCCACCTCGTCGCTCGACACCGAGAGCGAGCGTTTGGTGCAAGATGCCTTGGGCAAAGTGATGAGCCAGCGCACCTCGCTCGTCATCGCCCACCGCCTTTCGACCATCCAACACGCCGACGAGATCATCGTCCTCCAGAAAGGCCAAATCATCGAGCGCGGCAAGCACGACGAACTGATTGCCAAAGGCGGTGTTTACAAGAAATTGACCGATTTGCAGGCGATTGGGTAGATAACAACACAGTGTTTTTGAGTGTTGACAGAAAAAACGAGCCTCATGTCACGGAACAACGAATTCTTTCACGCCTGCAAGGTCGACAATTGGTATATCTTTGAGCATACCGAATACGAATGGGACGACATCGTGAACGCCTTTATTGCGGGAGGCTTGTATGCCGACAAAAACCCCAGAATACAATGGGTGAAACTCACCGAGGAAACGGTCAAGGAATTGTTTGACTACGCGAGATACTTGGTTTACCGCGCGGATTACGATGAGTACTATGTCCTTGACGGATCGACCATTAAGGAAACCATCAACGAAGGGAAATACACCCATGCGAAGCTGATTGAAGGGCCGGGGATGATTTGAAAAATTTGCATTTTTTTGAAGTTTTATTTTGCCTGTGCTGTGATTCGGCACAGGCTTTTGTTTTCTTTGCAGCGTGAAAACAAAAAGGAAATTCCATGAAATACAGACACAAAATGAAGCTGCAAGAAGCAGCCAAGGTAAAAGGACAAAAACGCCGCGTGGCCGACCGTTCGGAACGGCCTCAATACACAGATGAAGAAGTGGCCAAACTGGTCGATTACGACTATGGCTATTTGTTGGATATGATTTACTATAAACTTGAAAGCATGAGAGACTTCTTCTCAAGCAAGCATACGCATTGTGCTGATGCCAAAAAATTTGCAAAGCAAATGGAGGTTGCCATGCGGCTCATCAGCATTACCCAAGGCAAGGATGCTTTTTTTGACGACGACGAGGACGCGCCATACGTCAACACGAAGAACTACAAACGCTATGAGAAGCAGTTTTATTCCTGCCATTCGCTGCGCAAAGAAAAAGCTTGGCATGTGCTGTTCCTGTATCTGGAACGCCGGATGCGGGGGTGGTGGGATTAAGTGAGAGAATAATTTTACAGTATAAATGGTTTTTTGTATTTTTGCTGCGTCATTAAAATCCACAATAATGAAGAGCAACAAAACAGCACCAGAAAACTTATCCCACAAACCAATAATTACGGTACATTACGAAGAAAAAGATTCCGATGCAGGCGATGCCAAGTTTTTGTCTTTAGGTCAGGCTACATGGACCAAAGAGTTACAAGAAAACGAGAAAGAGTATTCTGCTAAAGTTTGGCGTAAAACTCCTGAAAAATGGTCACGACAAAGCGAAGAACTACCATTTTGGAGAGTGTTAGACTTGGCAATTTTATTGACAGCAACTATTAAAGGGAAAGAGAGTTCCTTGGAAGGATTTGTTCAAGAATCGGAAAAAATCCAAGGGTTGAAAGACTTCTTAAGGAAGAACGAGAAACTATATGAACCAAGGCTGGAAGAATTGAAAAGATTATTGGGATAATGTATGAAGAATAACGTTTATTAGTTGTGAATGATTTAAATAACCAACAAAACACATATTATGAACAACATTCTTGAACGAAGAAACGAAGAATATGCTCCACTCATAGAAAACTTCAAGAACGAAGTTAAAGGAAAGAAATTATATGGCATTACAGGTCCACACTTTCCTGGAGTTGGTGAATGCTACGAAAAAGCAAAATACAGATTTGCTTTCTGTGGTATGGAAACATACGGTTGGAATTCCATGGAAGATTTTATGTCTCGAGATGCATACGATTATCTTTCTGTTAGTGATAATAGTATCAACAGTTATGCACACCTCAATTGGGCTGCGAATTGGCACGCGACATTTTGGGCGTTTGTTTTTAAGTTCCTTGCCAAGTTTTACAAAGCAGATTTTGATAAACTTATTAATGATGACAAAGACGCGACGCTTCGTTCTATTTTAAAGAGTTTTATTTGGGCAAATTCCAATTGCATAGAGAGATTCGAGGTAACAAGTAAATGGGAAGGTGCTGAACTTGCTTCTTGGGAAGTTGTCAAAAGCGCAAGTCGGAAGATAGATGATTTAAACCACATAATAAACTCATGTGCCCCCAAAGTGGTTTTCATTGTTTATAGTGGAGCCAATGAAGAGTACATCTTAAACGAAACAACATTAAGTAGCATTTATGGATGGAATTTTGATCAAAAAAGGAATGTTTTAAAACTACAAAATGAGAACCCCAAATACAATTACTATTATCTTCGAAACACATCCACGCATGTATTCCATTTACCTCACCCTACCTGGATGGGACTTTATAGTGGTATAGGTTTAGATGCATATGTTGATTCTTTGTTGGAAGACATTGTGAACTATAGTATTTGGGACACCTTGCCTAATTCCTCTGAAGATTGGGAAGTTGATGCCCTTCCTATTGATTACAAATCTGCCAGTAGTTTTAAACCAGAGTTAATTGCTTCAATAGCTCGGTCGTTAACTCAAAAAAACGTGGTAATGTATGGGGGAGACTTGGCAAGAATCTTCAATATGAATGAAATACGTAGACCCAATGGGGATGTCTATTCAGAAGAGGGTGGCCAAGGTATTTTTAAGGTTATCTCTAGTGCATGGGCTTATTATCATAATAGGGGCGATTACCAGACTGCTTATGAGATTGCGAGGAGTTTTGTCAACAAAGACGGAGAATACGCTTATTATTAAACACTATTCATAAATGTAGTTTCTCACAGCCTGTGCTTCAATTCGGCACAGGCTTTTGTTTTCTTTGCAGCATCGTTTAACCTATAAAACTAACAAACATGAGCAAAGTATTTAAAGTATGGCCCAAGCGGGTCAAAAGAGTAAACGGCACGGTGCTAACACCCGAAATGGTCATCATCGTGACCATCCCCATGCATGTCTCCAATCCCTTCAGCAATGGAGCCAAGGAAATCAAGGAAACCTACATGCGCATCTATCAGTTTGACTACAAGAAAGCCTGCTGCTATCCGTCAGATTTTGAGTATGTGGCGTTGGATTGATTTATTTATAAAAGAATTATTTTTGCAGCATCAACACTATAATGATATGGAAAATCTAAAATACACATTGTCAGAAATAGCTGATTGGGCAAAAGGCAATTGTTTAGTCACAATTCCAGCCCTACAGAGAGGCTTGGTTTGGAAGCCTAGCCAAGTTGAATTGCTATGGGATTCTATTCTTCGGGGATTTCCCATTGGGTCTTTCTTGCTTTCGGACATTACCGATGATCAAGACAAAGGAAAATATTATTTGATGGACGGACAGCAACGGTTTAATGCCATCAGTCTTGGTTTTAACACTGTTGAAAACGCCAGGGCGATGCTTTGGCTTGACCTAAATCCTCCACAAGTGAAAAACTCGACACGAAGTTTTTGGATTAAAACTACAACGATTCCACATCCATGGGGGTTCAAAAATGATGATGAATGTACAAGACTGAATACATCTGAAAAGCGGGAAGCGTTGGACAGATTCGGTCTTAAGGGGAACATTTACAATAATGAGTTTTCACTGAAAAGAACATGGCCTATTGAGGCCGGTGCACCTATTCCTCTTTATTGTCTATTGAAAGCTGGAACAGAGAATCGCGAAACATTTCTTGAAGAATCCCTGGATAATTTCAGAAAGTCTGATTTTGCTTGCAAAGACCTTAAGATTTCAGATCAAGAGAAGGACTACATTAGAGCGATTTATCCTGCATTTCAAAGGATCAAAGAATATCAAGTTAATTGCAACCATCTGTCGAAGGCCGTGATAGAAAAGGAAACAATGACCGAAACAAATGAACAGACGACCCTCGAAGTGTTGTTTACAAGGCTTAACACTGGCGGAACAGCTATTTCAAGAGATGATTTGAACTATTCGGCAATCAAGGCGTATTGGCCATCCATAAAAAAGACAAACGACGATCTTTCCCAGAAATACATGAGTCCGTCAAAACTGGTTATGCTGGCTTTTCGCTTGGCACTAACCAAGGATGAAGACAAGGGCCTTAAATCGGAATTGAGCATCAAAGAAATTAGGAATGCAGCTAAAAATGAAACGGGAAGCAAAGCGATAATAGATTTGTATGATGGAAAACTCGAAAGAATACTAACAAAAGTGGATGAATGGCTGGGCGTTAATGACAAGTCAGATATGAAAACGCCAAGTTTGTTGCGCACTTTGATTGCACGTAATTCGCCTGACATTTACTTGTTGCTTATGTACTTTGCATACAAGGATTTACAAACTGGAATTGATTTGAAGTCTGAAGAAATCAAAGCGCTTGCTTTTTGTCTGCATTGGTTTTCAAACGACAAAAAAGGCTGTGTCCAAGAAGTGTTCTCAAGATGCAAGAATGGAATAAATGTCGCGAACATTCAAACTGCATTGAGTCGCTTGATGCACGACTGCAAGTTATTACATATCTATGCCCTTGAAGATGTCAAGCATTTCATAAAAATCGAGGCATCGGAAAAATGGCAGTTGGGGCAAAGTTTGCCTGCTCCAGCGCATGAGTTTTTCAACAGGGTTTTCTGGTATGGGACTATGGAGGCTAAAGAAATGCTGCTGTATGCGCAACGCCAATATTTAAACACCCATTTCTCAAATTATGACCCTGCTCGGCAGGATATGTGGGCAGAATACAATCGTCCTTGGGATTACGATCATATAGTTGCACAAGACCGGATTGCTGGTAAACGAGAGAAATATCGAGAATTTGACAAGATTTGGTTGAATAGCATAGGAAACATTGCTGCCATTTCATTCGAGGCCAATCGAAGCAAGAACAACGGATTGCAATTTGATGAATATCAAAGCAATGAAGATGCTTTGTTATATGATAGGCGGATCGAAGCTTTGCCATTTGAAATCACGCGCTATCAGTCTGAAAGTGGTGATTTTGCAAATATCACTTACGAGCGATTCTGCAATATCTATGGCGTCACATACAATATGATGAAAATCCTTTTGGAAAACACAATTCTTTCCAACACATTGCAACAACGAAAAGACTTGTTTATGAAAATAAAGGAGCAACTTCCAGACTCGGTGTTCTGCTTTGCAGCATCAGACATAAAAGACCATCTGCTTACAAGAGAACAAGATTGGGCACGAGAATGGATAGGAGTGGGATTTGAGTTAAGTGATTACTTTGTATGTTGCGAATGGGATGCAAGAAAAAATGAAGGAAAACCGATTGATGTTGAAATCGGTATCAGAAAGATCCCAGAAACCATGATTACTAAAGAAAAGTTGGATAAAGTAGCCGATTTAAGCATTGATGGATATGAGAAGATTACAAACAACGACTGGTGGTATTATTGGAAAGATGTCAGTGATATGATGGAAGTTGACCAAATCGTTGAAGAGATGAGATTTCTGGAGTCAAAGTTGAAAAAACATAGGCTTGTTCCAAATCCTCAATTTTTTTCATAATCTGTGAATCTCTCAAAGCCTGTGCTTCAATTCGGCACAGGCTTTCTTTTTCTTTGCAGCATAAATCATCAAAACTGCAAACTATGACTTATAGTGAATTGTTACACTCCGTCAGTTTCGACGAAATTATGCCGTACATGGAAAAGTACCATGGCCACACAAGATGCACCGCCCATTATAAGATGCACTACGACATGCTTCGGCTGCTCACCCCGCATCGGGAAGAAGACGATAACGCCACGGCCGCCATCACCAATGCTGAACTCGATTACGATTGGGAAGTTCCACATCTCGACGGTTATCCATTGGAAGGTGATTTGTGGGAAGTCAGTTTGGCCAAAGAACTCATCATCGCGCTTGATGTAGATGCCACTCCCGCCGAAATCGCCATGTGTTGCCTGTGGCATACTTCATTCTTTGGCTTTACACGAGAACAAGTCGATGAGCTCAACGAGAAGGATGAGTACTATATTCGAGACTTGCTCGATACCGACATTATCAGAGACAAAGCAACCCGCTTAACCCGATTGATTGAAGAAGCTGGTGGAAAGGTGCCTTCCAAAAGCGAAATGTTTCAGTTTTTTCGTAAGGAATACCGTGTCGATATAGCGAGGCAAAAAAGAGCGCGACTCTTAATGCCATTTGTTAAGAATCCCAAAAAGACGAAGGGGATCGAACGTAACAAATCCAATCGCTATTATCGGCAAAGGATTGTCTCAATTGGGACATTCATTAAAGCCTGTCTCCCTATTCAATGCGATGGCGTTTCCATTACCGACTTATGTAAGCTTTTCTATTCCCCTCATCTAAACTTCTTTAAATACCAGTCTTACACAGGCAACTATCAGGAAAGAACCTCTTGGATGATGGATTTGATTGCCAAATACAATGCCTTCGACAATGGAGTCCTTCCCAATGTGATGGTTTGCCTCGCGGTCGCTCCTGAGCATCCCTTTGCCGAAAGTGAACACGCTTTGCTGAATCAGATCGCGGCGTTATGTCCGGGCAAGATGACCTACATGATCAAGACCGATGAGCATTTAGGCCAGGAATTAAAAATGAACGTTGCTTTTTATGAATAATTGATAGTCAAACTAATAAACAAACACTGATGAAAGAAAAAACTCTACATGTGGTAAATGGAATGTCCGCAAGATACACACTAAGAAAAGGGTTTGAGTTGATGAATATGAAAGAAAACATAGTGTACCTTCCGATTGACTTTTCAATTGGATATATACCCAAAGATTTTTCCGATAAAGAATTATGTTTTGCTTTGGCCTCACACAACAATATTAAAGCATTTGATGCACTGAAAAAATTCGTCACAACTGATTATTCTGTTTATAACAAAGTAATTGTATGGCACGGTTGGTCTGCGTATGATTTGTTACTATTATACCTGATGTCAGTTCTGGTTAAAGAAAATCTCTATCAAGTGGATATTAGAGATTGTGAAGCCTTAATAAAAAAACAACGTTGTGAGTATCCTGATATGGGATATGTAAGTCCATATAATGTTTTTGAATACAATATGATCTCATTAGCAAAGCCTATAAGTGAACAAGAACAGATTTATTATCAAAAACGATGGCATAGATGGACCAATAGTAAAACAACCTATCGTTTCAGCTCATCAAAAACGGGCATTATTAAAGAATATCCGAATGATTATTTTGATAATGACATTGTTGATGCTGTAAAAAAGTATTCTAGTTTAATGCATGTTGTAGGTGAGGTTATGTGGAAATACTATGATTTGTTTATACCCGATTCAATCATTTATAATAGGCTTAATCAATTGTATTGGAAAGATATGTTCCGTTTAACAATTACTATTAACGAAGAAAAAAACGAAGCGTTATGAACATCAAAGATTTATTACAAGATGATGCCTTAAAGGCACTTGAAGACCAAATCATCATGTCGTTTGAAGGGCTTTGGAGCAAAGACCACGACTACACCGACGAGCGTAGTCTTATCGAAGTCAGGAAAACCATCATCAACCATCGTGTGTTGCAACATCAGGATTTGTTGCTGCCCGACATCATCGCCTTCAACGACGCGATGAGCGAAGCCTTGCGCGAAATGTTCGACAAAGCCCACGCCGTGTATGAAGCCAACAAAGGCTTTGGTGAAGATTTAGAGGTTGAGGCTTGCTGCTACCTCAGCAATGACTATCCGGCATTGCACCCCGTGCAAGGCGAAAACCGTCAAGATCTTTGGAATGCTTTGCAAGATTCAGGATGGAACCTGCTGTATGAAGGCGGCGTGGCTTTTCCTCTCCAATTGAGAGGGAACGACGATCCTGATTCCAACGACTTTGACGAATTCATCGGCATGAATTGTCCACCGCCCAACTGGAACGAAGGCCTCGACCAGGAACTGACCAAAGACCTGCACCTGATACAAGCCTTCCACAATCTGTTCGACCACACTGATTTTGCCATCACTGACTTCATCTATTGCCGTGAGTTTTACTATGAAATCAAAGTTGAGTTCCGTAATGAAGCGCAGCAAAACCATTGACACGGCCACCATCGCCCGTCTGCTCAGCCACGAGGACGAACATGGCATGGGTCGTGTCTTCATGTATGCTTTCCTCAATGAAGTGGTACGCCAGAAACGACCATTCCCATTCGATTGTGAATCAGCCCAAGTAAGCCCCAACTTGATGTTCGTTGACAAACAAGGAAGAAGCATCACCGTTGAGCACAAGCGCAACATGATCCGCCTGACCCTCAACGACCAAAGCACTTTAGGTCCGACATGCATTGAATACAAGGGCAAAGCTCGTCGTAAAGCCATTCTCGATTGGCTTACAGCTTGCATCCGGTACACTTCGCTGCAACCCGAACTTCGCAAAGAGCTAACAAGATATGCCCGTTCCATTCAAAGAAGAGTTTGGTTTACAAAAGTTTTGCTTGTGCATTAATCCAGCACAATCTTTTTATTATCTTTGCCGCATAAAATCACCTCCATGGAAAACCAAATCGTCATATACCAAACCGACAACGGGCAGACCGCTATTGATGTTAGGATGGAGAACGAAATGCTCTGGCTAACGCGCCATCAAATAGCTGTTCTATTTGACCGTGATTATAAAACCATCAGCAAGCATATCAACAACGCTCTTAAGGAAGAATTGTCAGGTTCAGTGGTAGTCGCAAAATTTGCGACTACCACTCAACATGGTGCTATGGAAGGAAAAACTCAAACACATGACATCGAGTATTTCAACCTTGAAGTAATAACTTCCGTCGGCTATCGTGTGAAAAGCCAACGCGGTGTGCAATTCCGCCAATGGGCGAATAAGGTTTTGAAGGATTATCTTCTGAAAGGCTACGCCGTTAACGAGAGAATCCGGAGAAGCCAAATCGGGGAACTGCGGCAATTGGTGCAAATGGTGGGCCGAACCATCCAGAACCAGCCCTTGCTGAAAAACGACGAAAACCAAGCCTTGTTCGACATCGTGGTGGACTACACATACGCCCTCGACACGCTAGATGATTATGATTATCAACGCTTGGGTGTAAAAGAAACCACCCAAGAGGAGAAATTCCAAGCGACCTACGACAACGCCATGCAAGCCATAGCCGCATTGCGTGAGAAGTTTGGCGGCAGTTCTCTTTTCGGCAATGAAAAGGACGATTCCTTCAAAAGTAGCATTGGTCAAATCTATCAGACCTTTGGCGGCGAAGATCTTTATCCGAGCGTGGAAGAAAAAGCGGCCATGTTGCTATATCTCGTTACAAAGAACCATTCGTTCAGCGATGGCAACAAACGCATTGCCGCCACGCTGTTCCTGTGGTTCCTCAACAATAACGGCATCCTCTACCGCGAAGACGGCAGCAAGCGCCTCGCAGACAACACCTTGGTCGCACTAACCTTGATGATTGCCGAAAGCAAGCCCGAGGAAAAGGATGTGATGGTGAAGGTGGTGGTGAACTTGATCAATCAGAAAAACTAAAAACCATGTCCCAAAACCTCATCAACAAATACGTCTGGCTCGTAGAAACGCTCTACCGCGCCAAGAAAATCACACTGAAGGAAATCAACCGGCGTTGGCTCGAAACGGATTTGAGCGAAGGGCTGGAGATCCCGCGCCGCACGTTCCACACATGGAAGAACGCGGTGGAAGAGATGTTCGGCCTCGTCATCATGTGCGACAAGAGCGACGGCGACCGCTATTACATCGAGAACCGCGAGGTGCTCGAAGACGACGGCCTGCAACGCTGGCTTCTCAACACCATGTCGGCCAGCAACACGCTGTTGGACAACAAATCGCTCAGCGATCGCATCCTGTTGGAAAGCATCCCTTCGGGACAAACCTTCCTTGAAGACGTCATGAAGGCGATGAAGCAAGGCAAACTATTGGAAATCACCTACAAGAGCTATTGGAGGGAGCACGAAAGCTCTTTCCGAGTGGCACCTTATTGCGTGAAACTGTTCCGCCAACGCTGGTATTTGGTCGGCAACAGCGTCAATGAGGGCAAAATCCGAATCTATTCCTTGGACCGCTTTTTGGAGGCCAAACTCACGGACGAGCCTTTTGACTATCCCAAGGATTTCAGTCCCGAGGTCTATTTTGAGGGCTGTTTCGGCATCATCCGCGAAGAAAGCTGCCCGTTGGAGACCGTGAAGCTGAAAGTCAGCCCGAACCAAGCCAACTATCTGCGTTCGCTGCCTTTGCACCACACGCAGAAAGAATTGGTGCAAACAGCCGACCACAGCATTTTCTCGGTCGAGGTGCGTCCCTCTTTCGATTTCCGCCAAGAACTCCTTTGGAACGGCGATGCGCTTGAAGTATTAGAGCCACTGTGGCTGCGAAAGGAAATGGCTGCTATAATTAAGCAGATGGGGAACCATTACAAAAAATGACTTTTCTTGATAAAAAACTTGCCGCTATCGGCAAAAACCGCTAACTTTGCAGCGATTTTGAGAGAAAAACTTGCCGATAAATGGAATACATTTCAGTCAGTCAGTTTGCCGAGAAACATGGAATCAGCGAGCGCACCACAATCAAAATCAAATTCTAATCATGAACAACTTCGCCGCCATCGACTTTGAGACCGCCAACAACGAGCGCACCAGCGTGTGCAGCGTGGGCGTGGTGATTGTGAAAGAAGGCGAGTTCGTCGACTCGTTCTATTCGCTCATCCAGCCGGAGCCGAACTACTACCTTTATTGGAACACGATGGTACACGGCATCACCAAGGCCGACACCGAGGACGCGCCCGTTTTCCCTTATGTTTGGCACCAAATCGAGCCTCTGATCGAGGGCTTGCCCCTCGTGGCCCACAACAGCCCCTTCGACGAGGGTTGCCTGAAGGCCGTAATGCGCTGTTATCAAATGGATTACCCCGACTATCAGTTCTATTGCACCTGTCGCGCCTCGCGCAAGCACTTCGGAAAGATGCTGCCCAACCACCAATTGCACACCGTGGCCGAGGCCTGCGGCTACCATGAGTTCAACCATCACAATGCCCTTGCCGACGCCGAGGCTTGCGCTTGGATTGCTCGGGAGATTTTATGAAAATGGAAAAATTTCCGAAAAACAGGTAGAAAATAAAAAAAATTCCAAGAAAACACAATCAGTTTTGAAAAAAATTCCGTAAATTTGCCGCGAAATGGCTTGAAAATGGAAAAATTTCCACAAAACAAAGGCACTTTACCAGAAGTCTTGTTTGCCAATGGCGACAAAAGTTATTCCTATTATTTGTCCGACTTGACGAAAAAAGGAATGGTCAGGCGTGTGGCACCCAAGGTCTACACCTCAAATCTAGACGCATCGGACGAAGAAATCGTGAGGAGGAACTTGTTTCTCATCATAGGGAAACTATTTCCTGGAGCAGTAGTGAGTTACCGTTCCGCATTTGAGATGAAACCTACCTCGTCCGGCAACTTCTTCTTAACCTATAAATACACAAAGAAGGTCAAATTGCCCGGCTTGACGGTCCATTTGTTGGAAGGCATAGGGGGACAAGCGGAAGACACTCCCTTTGTCAACGGCTTGTTTATTGCCTGTCACGAAAGGGCGTTTTTGGAGAACATGAAAGCCTCGTATCGGAAAGGCGACAACACTAAATGTTTGCCAATCAATGAGATTGAAGAACGTTTGGAGAAAGTCATCAGAATCAACGGAGAGGCTGCCATCAACGCTTTGCGCGACAAAGCCAAAATACTGTCAGGACGTTTGAACATGGATTCCGAATTTGCCAAGTTGGACAATATCATCGGTGCTTTGCTTTCGACCCGCGACTCAAAAGTCCTCACCTCTCCGTTGGCCATGGCGAGGGTGTTTGGAGAGCCTTACGACCCGCACCGCTACGAACTGTTCCAAGTGCTGTTTACCGCTTTGAACTCCGATGTATTCCCTTCATTTCCAGAAACAAGCCTGACCTTCGAGGCGTACCGCAACTTCGCTTTTTTTGAAAGCTATTTCTCAAACTATATTGAGGGAACGGAATTTACCATCGAAGATGCTCGGCAAATCATCGAGACCAACATGCCGCTACCCGCCCGGAACGAGGATTCTCACGACATGTTAGGCACTTTTGCCCTTGTTTCCAACAGGAAGGAGATGTCGGTGGTTCCAACCAGCTCAGACGAACTCATCAATTTGCTCCAAACCCGACACCGAATGCTGCTGTCGGCGCGTCCAGAGAAACATCCCGGATTATTCAAGATGCAAAACAACCGAGCAGGCAATAGTTATTTTGTTGATTATGAACTTGTCAAAGGAACTTTGAAAAAGGGTTTCGATTTTTATATGGCATTACGTTCCCCTTTCGCAAAAGCCGTATATATGTTATTCATGATCAGCGAAGTCCATCCCTTCGACGATGGCAACGGACGCATATCCCGCATTATGATGAACGCAGAGCTGGCACACGCTGGCGAATGTAAAATCCTCATCCCTACCGTTTTTCGGACAGATTATTTGGACGCATTGCGAAAACTAACCCGACAAAGCGACCCTTTGGCTTTGATACGCGCCCTAAGCCGAGTGCAATTGTTCAGCTCACAACTCCAAACTGCCAATTTTGAAACCCTAAAGATTCAACTTGAACAATCCAACGCCTTCTCCGATTCGGAGGAGGATATTTTAAGATTCTGACAAATGAAAAGACTTGTAAAACAATCATTTAACATAGCGTTTATCGCTTCAATCCTGACCCTTATGACTGCCTGCAACCCAAAAACACCCGTAGACCTCATCGTCCACAATGCCAATGTCTACACCGTTGACAACGACTTCTCCAAAGCCCAAGCCTTTGCCGTGAAAGACGGCAAATTTGTCGCCGTCGGCGACGAAGAGGCCATCATGCGGCAATATATTGCCAAGGAAACCATTGACGCGCAAGGCGGTGCAGTGTATCCGGGCTTCATGGACGGTCACTGCCACTTCAACGGTTACGGCGAGAACCTCATCCGCTGGGCCGATTTGAAGGGTTGCCGATCATACGACGAAGTCATCGAGCGCCTCAAGGTGCACGACAGCCTCTACCCTGCCGAATGGCTTCTGGGTCGCGGCTGGGACCAAAACCTCTGGGAAGTAACCGAGTTTCCTGACAACCAAAGGCTTGCGGAGGCTTTCCCCAACAAAAACGTACTGCTGACGCGCGTGGACGGTCATGCAGTGTTGGTCTCTAAGGAAGTACTTGATTTAGCCAACATCGATGCCGAAACGAAGATGGATGGCGGCATGGCTATCGTCAAAGACGGGCGTTGCACGGGTGTGCTGATGGACAACCTTGCCGATGTTGCCAAAGCCTTGGTGCCCAAGATGGATGCCGCCCAGCAAACCCAAGCCTTGCTCAAGGCCCAAGAGGACTGCATGGGCGTGGGCTTGACCAGCGTCACCGACGCAGGCTTGGACATCACCACCATCGAACTCATCGACAGCCTGCAACAAACTGGGCAACTCAAGATGCACGTCAATGCCATGGTGAATCCCGACGACGAGACGATGAATCATTTTATGCGTCAAGGCGTTATCGACGAAGAAAGGCTCACCGTGCGTAGCGTAAAGATTTACGCCGACGGTGCCCTTGGCTCGCGCGGTGCGAAACTGCTTGCGCCCTATGCCGACGACCCGACCAACGACGGCTTAATCCTTGAAAGCGATGAGTTCTACCGTCATGTCTGTCAAAAGGCCTACGATGCCGGCTATCAAGTATGTTGCCATGCCATCGGCGACGGTGGCGCGCACCACATTTTGGACATCTACTCCGAATACCTCAAAGGCGGCAACGACCTCCGTTGGCGCATCGAGCACTCGCAAGTGATCGACGATGCCGACTTCCAACGCTTTGCCGACCTCAGCGTCATCCCTTCCATACAAAGCACGCACTGCACTTCCGACATGGACTGGGCCGAGGAACGCCTTGGCGACCGCATCAAGAATGCATACGCCTATCAGCGCCTGCTTCAGCAAAACGGCTGGGTGGTCAATGGCACCGACTTCCCCATCGAGGACATCAGCCCAATTTATACTCTCTATGCAGCTGTGGCCCGCAAGCACCTGGACGGCACACCCGCCAAAGGCTTCCAAATGGAAAACGCCCTCAGTCGTGAGCAAGCCTTGCGTTCCATCACCATTTGGGTGGCCAAAGGATGTTTCCTTGAAACCCGAAAAGGCAGCATCGAAGTGGGCAAAGACGCTGATTTCGTCATCCTCGACAGAGACCTTATGACCGTCTCGGAAGACAAGATTGCCGATGCCAAAGTGAAGCTCTGCCACATCCATTGAGGAATTCTTTGCAATTTTGCATCCCAATTCCATCCACGATGACACAACCCAACGACTACATCATCATCAAAGACGCCACCGAGAACAACCTGAAACACGTCGACGTGTGCATCCCGAAGCGACAAATCACCGTAGTGACGGGCGTTTCAGGCTCGGGCAAGTCGTCATTGGTTTTAGATACTATCGCGGCCAAGTCGCGGCGCGAGCTGAACGACACCTTCCCGTCGTTCACGCAGCAGTACTTGCCCAAATATGGTCGTCCGCACGTCGGCGACATCGAGAACCTGCCCATCGCCATCGTCATCGAGCAACGCAAGCCAACCTCCAACTCACGCTCCACAGTAGGCACCTATACAGATATTTACGCGCTACTCAGATTGTTATTCTCGCGCATCGGGCAGCCTTTCGTGGGCTATTCCGACGCTTTCTCGTTCAACCATCCGTCGGGCAGCTGTCCACGCTGTGCGGGTTTGGGCGAAATCCGCGAGTTGGACATCCACAAGCTCGTCGACTTCGACAAGTCGCTCAACGACGAGGACACCATCCACTACATCGCCTTCGGCAAGGGCGGCTGGCGCTGGATCCGCTACGCCCACAGCGGCCTCTTCGACCTCGACAAGAAAATCCGCGACTACTCGCCCGAGGAACTCGACCTCTTCCTCAACTCGCCGCAAATCAAGCTGAAGAACCCGCCGTCGAACTGGCCGAAGAGCGCGAAATACGAAGGCCTCATCCCGCGAATGTACCGCAGCATCATCAACTCGGAGGAAGGCCTGCTCCACGCCGCCGTGCTTAACCCGATGCTGACGATGGGCACCTGCCCCGACTGCAAAGGGACGCGCCTCAACGAGAAAATCCGTTCCTGCAAAATCAACGGGCTGAACATCGCCGAGGTGACCGCCATGAGCATCGCCGAAGCCCGAAAATGGATGGAAACCATCAACAATCCGTTGGCCGAAGACATCAAGCACGCCACCATTGAAAGGCTGGCCGCCTTGGAGGAAATCGGCCTCGGCTACCTCACCCTTGACCGTGCCATCGGGACGCTTTCGGGCGGCGAGGCGCAACGCTGCAAGATCGCCAAATACATCAACTCGCCACTGTCGGACGTGATGTATATTTTGGACGAACCCAGCGTGGGTCTACACAACCACGACATCCTGCTGATGCAGAAATCCGTGCAAAAATTGAAGAACCATGGCAACACGGTCATCCTCGTCGAGCACCACAAGGACATGATCAAAATCGCCGACCACATCATCGACATGGGTCCGGGCGCGGGCATGGCCGGCGGCGAAATCGTGTTTGAAGGCAGCTACGACGAACTGCTCCACAGCCCAACGCTTACGGGCAAATCGCTCAGCGCGACCTCGGAAATCAAGGAGACGGTGCGCCAACCCAAGTCGTTTTTCCACTTGGAGAACGCCACTTTGCATAACATCAAAGACCTGACCATCGACCTGCCCTTGGGCGTGATGTGCGGCATCGCAGGCGTGGCCGGTTCGGGCAAAAGCTCGTTGATGGAGTGTTTCCGCAAGGCCTATCCGAAGCCCGAGGAAATCGTCTACATCAGCCAGAAGAACATCGGCATCAGCCTGCGCTCGACGCCTGCCACCTACCTCGAAGTGGCCGACGACATCCGCAAGCTCTTCGCCAAGACGAACAAGACCAAGGCCGATTTGTTCTCCTTCAACGGCAAAGGCGGCTGCCCCGTTTGCCAAGGCAAGGGCGTCATCGTCAGCGACATGGCATTTATGGATAGCATCGAAACCGTTTGCGAGGCTTGCGGCGGACTGCGCTATTCGCCAGAGGTGCTATTATATAAGGTGCATGGCATGAACATCGCCGAGGTGATGGACCTCACGGCCAACAAAGCCGCCGAAGTGTTCAGCGGCACCGTCATCGCCGACAAGTTGGAGCCTTTGCGCAAGGTCGGGTTGGGCTATCTGCATCTCAACCAGTCGCTTTCGACACTCTCGGGCGGCGAGCTGCAACGCATCAAGTTGGCTTCCTATTTGCGCGATGCGGGCAAAATCTTCATCATGGACGAACCCAGCGACGGCCTCCACCTCAACGACATCAAGCGGATTCTGGACCTTTTTGGCAAAATGGTCGAGGCGGGCAACACCATCTTCCTGATTGAGCACAAC
>Ga0247609_10002376_pt1 | contig 20070 bp, 17 predicted proteins | sample 172DNAGHGlowgp2_FD_193487 | JGI IMG/M metagenome (GOLD analysis project Ga0247609, IMG submission 193487) | Sheep rumen microbial communities from Palmerston North, Manawatu-Wanganui, New Zealand - 1728 DNA GHGlow gp2 | ecosystem: Host-associated > Mammals > Digestive system > Stomach > Rumen ...
TTCGATGCTGCCGTCGATCATGATTTTTACTCCTTTACATCTTTTATAGACAGGGAGATGCGGTGCTTTTTCTCATCTACGTCAAGGACCACAACCTTGACAATATCCCCCACCGAGAGTACCTCACTCGGGTGGCGGATGAATTTGTTGCTGATGCGGGAGACATGTACAAGACCGTCCTGATGGACGCCGATATCCACGAACGCGCCGAAGTCGATGACATTTCGCACTGTGCCGGTGAGCACCATGCCGGGCTTGAGATCCTTGATCTCAAGCACATCCTTCCGGAGCAGCACCGGGGGCAGCTCATCGCGCGGATCGCGCCCGGGTTTTAAAAGCTCGGACACAATGTCGTTCAGCGTCGGAACGCCCACGCCGCATTCTTCCGCGGCCTTGTCCGTCCCATAGGCGGCAACGCGCGCCTTCAGTTCCTTGATGTTGCCGGCCTTCACGTCGTCCAGCGTGTAGCCGCAGAGCTTCAGAAGCTTCTCGGCGGCGGCGTAGCTCTCGGGGTGGACGGCGGTGTTGTCCAGCACCTGGCTGCTCTCCGGCACGCGCAGGAAGCCCGCGCACTGCTGAAAGGCCTTCGGCCCCAGCTTCGGTACCTTGTTGATGGTCTTGCGGCTCATAAACGCGCCGTTTTCCTCACGGTAGGTGACAATGTTCTTCGCCGTTGTCTTGTTGAGTCCCGAAACCCTTTGCAGCAGGGCAGGGGAGGCAGTGTTGATGTCCACACCCACGGCGTTGACGCAGTCCTCCACCACGCCGTCCAGCGTCTCGGCCAGCCGTGCCTGGGGCATGTCATGCTGGTACTGTCCCACGCCGATGGCCATGGGGTCGATCTTCACCAGCTCTGCCAGCGGATCCTGGAGGCGGCGGGCGATGGAGACCGCCGAGCGCAGGTTCACGTCATAATCGGGAAATTCCTCCGCCGCAAGCTTGGAGGCGGAGTAGACCGAAGCGCCCGCTTCGTTGACGATGGCGTAGCTCACCGTGCCGTGCAGCTCGTCGATCATCTCCACGGTCATCTGCTCTGTCTCACGGGAGGCGGTGCCGTTGCCGATAGCGATGTGCTCCACATTATCCTTTTTAATGAGCGCCGAGAGGGTGCGGATGGCGTCCTTCTTCCGCGCCTCGGAGAAGGTGGGGTAGACCACCGCTGTATCCAGCACCTTGCCTGTCCCGTCCACCACGGCCACCTTGCAGCCGTTGCGGTAGCCGGGATCGAGTCCCATCGTGACCTTGCCCTTCACGGGCGGCTGCATCAGCAGGGGGCGCAGGTTCAGACCGAACATTTTGATCGCGCCCTCGTTTGCTGTGTCGGTGAGGGCGTTACGTGTCTCGCGCTCCATCGACGGGAAGATGAGACGGTCATAAGCGTCGTCCGCCGCGGCGCGCACAAAGGCCATGGCGGGGCTGCCCGGGCGGATCACCGCGCGGCGCACCCGCTGCAGGGCGAGATCACGGTCCAGCTCGACGGAGACCTTGAGAAAGCCCTCCTTCTCGCCGCGGTTGATGGCGAGGATCTGGTGCCCCTGGAGCCGGGGCAGGGCGGTCGTGAAGTCGTAGTAAAGGCGATAGACGGAGTCGTCCTCTGTCGCGGCTTCGCTGTGCAGGGAAGCGCGGGAATTGATCAGATCGCGCAGCATGGCGCGGATGGAGGCGTCGTCCGAGATGCTCTCAGCGATGATGTCCGAGGCTCCGGCCAGCGCGTCGTCCACGCTCTCCACACCCTTTTCGGGGTTTATGTACGCCTCGGCCAGCACCTCCGGCGCGGGGCAGTCCGGCTTCTGGGCAAACAGCTCCAGTGCCAGCGGCTCAAGACCCTTTTCCTTTGCCATGGTGGCTCTGGTGCGGCGCTTGGGCTTGTAGGGGCGGTAGAGGTCTTCCAGTACGGCAAGCGTCTCCGCCGCGTCGATGGCGGCGGCCAGCTCCTCGGTGAGTTTGCCTTGCTCGGCGATGCTGTTTTTCACCGTCTCCTTGCGCTCAAACAGGCCGCGCAGATAGTTCAGGCGCTCCTCCAGCGTTCGCAGGGCGGTGTCGTCCATGGCCCCGTGCAGCTCCTTACGGTAGCGGGCAATGAAGGGGATGGTGTTTCCCTCATCCAGAAGATTGATAACGTTTTCAATATGGTTCAGGGGCCGATCCAGCTCCCGTGCCAGAATTTCACTGATGCTTTCCATGGGTTCTCCTTTAAGAATGGTTTACTAAAAAAGTATTATAGCATGTTCTGCCAGAGCGAACAAGCACCGTCATTCATTTTCTTTGTACAAAAAAATGAGGGGAAATCAGAAAAAACAGCTTGACAAGTCGGCCAATGAATGCTATTATAATCAAGCGTTCACGAGATGCGCGAGTGGTGGAATTGGCAGACTCGCTAGATTCAGGTTCTAGTGTCCACTTCGGACGTGCGGGTTCAAGTCCCGCCTCGCGCACCAATTAAGTTCCGAAAAAATACTCAGAAATGAGATTTTTCGGAACTTTTTCTTTTTGTTCACATTTGGAAGAATTTCCCGTTCTAACGCAGTTCTAACATAAACGACTTTATGGGCAATCACGGTTTGTTGCATCACGATACAAGGCAGCGATTTTGCTGCACAGTGAAGAAAAAAATTTTGTGACTGTAAAGGAGCTTGTATATGGAACTCAGATATGTAAAATCCGGCGATTATTATATCCCCGATCTCTTCCTCCCCGAAGGAAATTACACGATTGGCAGGTATGGCCGCTTGCGCCGGGAATACCTTAAAGAGCAGCGCCCAATCATCTTCAGCAGTCTGCTTCTGTCTGAAAAGTTATATCCTCACCTTTCTGAGATCGACTGTGTTTGTGTTGAGCGTATGGACTTGCTCATCCGGCAGATGGCTGACCGGGAGGGTGTGACAGAAGCTCTCAAGGCTGCCGATCAATTTGAGTGGGTCAGACGGATGAACAACATCCGTAATCGTGCGGAAGAGATCGTGCTCAACGAGCTTGTTTACTGCTGAGAGGGGTGCTGAAATGCAAGTTTTGGAGGAGCTTTACATGGGCGACATTCATCCCAGCGAGCGCAGCTTCAAGAAGGATAGCCAGTATGCCAGGGTGCTCAATGAAGTCGTGAAGGCTGGAGACGCCTTGCTCGGTACCTTGACCGAAAAGCAGAAAGAGCAATTTGAAGCATACATGACCGCGCAGCGTGAGGTCAATGTGCTGACCGATTGCGAGACCTTCATCTATGCTTTCCGCCTCGGAGCGAAGATCATGATGGATGTGCTGACCGAGGGAAAAATGAAAGAACTCTGAGATATGAACCTGGCCAGGGCTGGCGGTGCGCCGTCAAAGCCCTGGCCTTTTTTATTCTTTATACTGCGTTTCCAGGAACGCTCTAACGGTGTTCAGAAACAATGCCGCATCCGAAACCAGCTTCTTTGTGTCAGAAATGGAGCAGACGTAAAAATCCTCATAATCGCTTCGATTGCGAATAATGGACGCCATGGAGATGATCTTGCTCAGTTCCGGTGGGAGCAGTTTGGTTTTCAGATACTGCTCTGAGAAGCGGGAAATCACCCCGGAATGCTTTTTATAATCCTCGCCTGTCAGCGCAAGTGTGGCGCGCATAGCATGGAAGATACAGTAATAGGCGCGATTGTTCGCGGAGGCATAGTCCCCAGCGTCAAGATCGCGGCGGGCAGTTTTGAGCATCTCACCCGCTCGCTCCAGTCTATACTTCGACAGGTCGATTCTCGCAACGTCAAGCACTGTACCGCACTCCTTCCCGTGCAATATTCTGATAGAAAGGCAGAAACCCCATGTTATCCTGGAAATAGCGGCGATTCTCCACAATGGGGGAAACCATCACGCCGCGATCCAGAAGCAGATCAGCAGCAACGCTGCTGATCTCCCATGTCTTTTCCGAAATGTCCTGTCGGGAAGAATCCACCAGCACCATCACATCAATGTCGGAATCGGCGTCTGCCTCCCCGCGCGCATAAGAGCCGAAGAGAATGGCTTCCATGGAGCCCTGTGGGAACAGCGGCTTGAGGCCGGAGCAAAGCTGATTGATGATTGCATTCACTTCCTGCTGACTGCGCATGTCGGCCACTCCTTTCTGTGCTTTCTATGGGTATTGTATCATGGCCAGGACGAAAAAACAATGAGAATGTTGGCATTGAGGTGTCCGGCACTCTTTTTTGCCCTGTCATCTCACTTCAGATATTCTCAGAAGAAGATAGCAGATTTTGCACTTTTCTGTTGCGGGAGGTATATAAAGCTGGTAAAATATATAAAAATCTATAATCACACGGAACTACCCGACTGCGCGGATATGTATGGCGTTGTATCATTTTGCGTGGATTGTATCGCCCATTCATCGGCGAGGACGGCGGATTTTTATATATGGAGATCAGAAAATGGCTATTGCAAAAGAAACAATTCTCCAACATCTGAAAAAAATATATCCGGATGGTATCATATTTAAGGATACCTATACGGTGAAGCGAGTTACTGTTCAACTCCATCACGCCGTATACAGTGCAGCAAAAGGGACTGGTCAAACAACATCACAGTGGCTCCAGGCAAACGGCTTTATTTGGCGCGAGACCGGCTATGTTGAAGCGGATATGCAAAGCTTTCAGTCTGAATGGAATGATAAAACTGCTGCTCTACTTGCAGACAGCATCCTTCGCCGCTATCCACTGATCGGGCAGTATGTTTGGAAGCCCGAAGAATATGACATGGTTTTCTCAAAAGCAATGGAATGTGTAAGGAAGATGAGCCGCCAGAGTAACGTGCTCAACAAATCTGAGGAACTTATCGTTACCGTTGCTACAGTCGCGCTGCTTCGAGACTGGTCGAATGAATTATCCGATGAGACTGGTGCCAATTCCTTTTGGAATTATATTTATCTGCAGTACGGTTTTAATCCTGAAAACTCACAGACAGTCAAAGAACAGTTATATGGCTATTTTCGTAACGCTATCAAGAATACGCTGACAAGCTACCATCGTTTTCTTGCGCCGTCCAACACCATGCGTTATTACACTTCACTCCTTCTTCACGCCATCGCACCGGTAGCGAGCATTGAAAGCCTGTTTGAAATCCTATTTGGTTTCTATACTGAGAATCTTGATTTTCAATATGTATCCGAGGACACAAGCTATAAGATTCTCGTCAAAGGGATGCAAGCACGCTGGACAGCAGACAGTGCTACTATCCAATTGAAATCTTCTGCGGTTATGTCTGGATTGAAAACACTTTTCTTGGAGCGTCCGGGTTATATGGCGGTACTCTGCGATGAACTTGTCCGGAAGATAGATCTGTTGTTGCGAGGAGAACACTTTGTAGCCGAAGATCGCTGGGATCAACTACTGCTCGAATGGTATGAGAAGAAAAGCAACACGGAACGCAGTCAACTGCAAGGTCAGAAGCGCGAACATCATGTTGAGTATGTCGCAACTTCCGCTGATCGAATCTTCATGCAGTACGCCATGGAAAACGGGAAGGTCGGCCTCTCACTTCCTCGCATTCGTTTGTCGGAGACAGGTGAGTCGCGTCCGGTTTTGCGTATATATCAGGAAAATCGAGAAGTATTCTACTCAAAACTTTCTGTTACAGGCAATGACCTTGGCCTGACAACAAGACGCCGCTTTATCCCGTTGGAGGATACGACGCTTGATTTTGCCATGCCGCTGCATATCCGTTGCGAAATTGAGTATCTAAACGATATTCTGTACAGCTCCGACAAAAAGCTCTTCCGAGATCTTATTCGCTTTGATTTATCCGGAAATGAGCGAATAATAAAGAGCGGAATCACATTCCTTTTTGCGGACGAAGAAAAGGACTTTGATTTCTCTACGGAATCCGGTGTCAGCATGGAAGATCATCCCGGCCAGCTCTATCGTGTTAATCTTGCCGAAGTGGGATCTGTAACACTCAACGGTGTGGAAATATTTGCCGACGAAAAACAGGCTGGTCGCTGCCGTTTTTATTCTTCAGTTCGTTCGATCAAGGGAATCCGTGTTCTCTCAGAAGGCAGAAGCTACCGCCTTTTTGACAGTGCGTTCTCATTAAGCCTTCATATTCCGGAGGGCGAGAACCCCCTGCGTTACCAAGTGATGATCGACGGGAAGCATGTTATTGGGCAAGGAGGCACCGGTGAGTGCGCGCTGATCTATGAGATACCGGAAACGCCGGGTATTTTACATGTCGCGCGGGTTGTTGATATGATACAGTCGTCGGTCGTGCTTGAATACCCGTATCTGATCTTGTCATGCTTTTCCTACGATCTGGACAAGGTGCGATATTTGGAGACAGAGGACGAGATTGGGCTGACGATTCATATTGACTCTACAGAACAGCACCGAAAAGCATACCGCAGCCCCGGTAGCAGTACCGCTGTTTCCGAGGCGGAGCAGGGAGGATTTACTTATGAGATCGAAGTACCAACGATCTCCTGTAGTTTCGGCAATCAGAGCATTTTCTCTCTGCCTGAGCATATCTGGTATAAGAATATCGAAAAGAGCCTGTACTCCCGTTTACAGCTTCCTCTTAACTGGCAGGGGAAGTTACTCTTAAACGAACATCCTGTGGTTGAAAATTCGGAAGGAATATACGAACTTGGGAATCTCGTTCATTCAGGTAAGCACTTTCGAGATTGGGAACTCCTGTGGTTGCTGCTTTTTCCGACAGAGGGAACTCCCGAGCACATCCCTCTCACGAAGATTCATTTTATGCAAGGATTTACTGAGACCCCAGTCGCGTTTCGCGTTAATGAGCTTCAGTGGCTCCCCCAAAGCCGGTTTATCGGAGATGAGGATACTCGCTTCAGACTTGCTTTCTCGGGACCACAGGAACTTAGCTTTGAGGTGGGGTGCTATGACAAGCTGTTATGTCGAAGCGTGGACATCAGGCACGGGCGCTATCATTGTGACATCTATGCACAGAGCAACGAACTCTTCTCTGGAAACAAAGAACGGCTGATTGACAGCTGTGAGCTTGTTGTCGGGGATGAAAATGAATTTCGCTTTGAAAACAAAGAGCTTGTACTCAGGGGCTCTATCTATTGGGATTTGAAAAGCAGCGAACTAAAGAGAGCAGAAATGGCCTCCGGCGCGGGAATTCTGGAGAAACTTTCCTTTGTTGGCATCAGTACGCCCTCCTGGGAGAGCATAGCACTGCCAGAGTATGAAGCCAAGCTGGTATTTTTGACAAAGAACGGACGTCGTATCCCCTTCAGCTTTGATCCGGATAATGATGAGTATGTATATACAAACCCGGTAAAGCTGTGGATCGTCAATACCAGGCAGCTGATCCTGACAACTGCTGAGGAAGAGATCGTATATTTTGATACTTCGGATGCCTGCATTGTCAACCGCAACCCAGACCTGACCATGAGCAAAAAGGCTCAGCTGCTTAGGCTGCAAAACCCGGATTATTTCGAATACGAGAGGAGAGACGCCGCGTATGTTTGATCCTATCCGCGCTTCGGAAGAAATCAAATCCAGCTATATTGACTATATCACCACCAGTTTTGACATGGCAGACCGAGACTATGCCTTAAGTCTGAAAAGGGCGCTGGAGCAGGAGGGCATGTCTGCGAAAGGGCCGTATTTGGATATAGGAGGCTCCTATGAGACTGGTCACACACTGCGAGAACTGATACAGAGCGGAAACGCATCACCCCTTTTCGCCGAGCTTGAACCTGTTCCTGAAAAGGAGCGGGAGCTAAAACTGGACAGGCCCCTTTATTTGCATCAGGAGAAGGCGCTGAAGAAAGCTTTAAGCGGGCAAAGCCTCGTCGTCACAACCGGCACAGGCTCTGGCAAAACGGAGAGCTTCTTATTGCCAGTGTTGAACCATATTCTGACAGAGGTGCAAAACAACGCGCTGGATTCCGGCGTGCGGGCAATCATTATCTATCCCATGAATGCGCTTGCCAACGACCAGATCAAACGTATGCGTGCTTTACTTAAGAACTATCCCCGCATTCGTTTTGGCATTTATAACGGCAATACGCCCCATAAACACAGCGAGGCGCTCGGCGAGTACCACAAGACACATCGAGATGCGAATGGCGCGGCGGTCAATCCGCTATGTAATGAACTGATTTCCCGCGAAGAGATGCAGAGTGAGCCGCCTCATATTCTGATCACCAACTACTCCATGCTGGAATACATGATGCTGAGGCCAAAGGATGACAGGGTCTTTTCCGGCGCAAGGCTCAAATATATCGTTCTCGATGAGGCGCACATCTATAAAGGTGCTACAGGCATGGAGACAAGCCTTTTGATGCGCCGTCTGCGCGCCAGAATCAGCAAACCGGATAGTGTACAGTACATTCTGACCAGCGCGACGCTCGGCGGACCCGACGCTGACTCTGAGATCGTTTCTTTTTCTGAAAAACTGACAGGTGTGAGCTTTTCAACCTCTGGCATTATCCGTTCTTCGGAAAAACAACCGGCTATGCTGGAAAACCGAGATGTTGACCCTGCGTTGTTTTTGGAATTGAGTCGGACGCAGGAGGGAGTCGGGCAGATTCTGAAAAGAGCCGAGCTGGATTTCACAACGGATGGCAGCGCGGAGGAAAAGCTGTATGCGCTTTTTTTGCATCTGCGTCTATTCTCCATTCTGCGTAGGGAAGCCAAATCACCTATTACCGTATCCCAACTCCATGCAGCGCTGCGAGAAGCTGCGCCGGGTATGACGCGTGAGCAGGTGGTAGCTTTCATCAGTGTTTGTGCCAGGGCAGAACTTGATGGGGCAAGCCTGATCAAGCCTCGATATCATTTCTTCGTGCGGGCGCTGGAGGGTGCCTACATTACACTTAATTCACCCAAACAGCTCTTTTTGCAGCGTAAAACTATGCTTGAACATCCAGGTGAAAATCCGCAGGCGGTGTTTGAGGCCGCAATCTGTGGGGAATGTGGTAGAATTGCAATCGTCGGTAAGACGGATAAAAGCAGTTGCCATTTTAAACAGTTTGCCCGTCAAGGTAGCGACAACGATGCTGAATACTATCTGGTGCGCGCATCCACGGATGGGGAACTCTTTGAAGACGACGACCAAGAGGAGCAAAAAGATGACGGATCACATGATTATGCCATCTGCCCTATCTGTGGAGCCATTTCAACGGAAGCAGATTTGAAATATGAAATTCCTTGTGAGCATGATAAAGATTCCTACATCAAACTCCGCCTAGTAGATCACACGAAGAGTGGGCTAGCAAAGTGCCCAGCTTGTGGCTTTGGGTCTTTCCGACGCTTCTATCTTGGAAGCGAAGCCGCCACTGCTGTTCTCGGCACTGAGCTGTTTGAGCAGTTGCCAACGGAAGAGATCACAGAAGTGATAGAAGAGGGCAGAGTGGCAACCGGCATCTTTGCCCGTGCAGCAAAAAAGAAAACAATACGCAAAGAGCGGGCAAGACAGTTTCTGTGCTTCTCCGATAGCCGCAGTGAAGCAGCTTTTTTTGCCACTTACATGGAGCGCAGCTATCAGGAATTTCTCAGACGCCGCGGAATTTGGCATGTTGCAGAAAAGCTGAAGGCACGGGGCAATAGCCGCGTTACCGTACAGGATTTTATAAATGAGCTCTCGCGCTATTACGAAGAGAACCGGTGCTTTGCAGAGTGGGATAGTGCTTCTCGCTCCTCTAGCGGATTAACTTCTGTGAGCCGCCAAAACGCATGGGTTGCAATCCTCAACGAAATGTTTAACGCCAGGAGGGCTACCAGCTTGCGCTCTCTGGGCGTGCTTGCTTTTTCATATCAGGGAAATGAGGGCTTGGCTGAATCGGTAGCTGAGGCATTCGGAATTAGTCCGAATGATGCCGTAGCGCTTTTAGAACAGCTGGCTCAGGACGCGGTCTATACCGGCGCGCTGAATGCAGGGAAAGAGCATAATCTGTCTCATGATTTCAAAACTGATGTTGCACGGGTGACTTTTTTAACTGAGGCTACGAGTGATCTCAATACCATGCTCTCTGTTTTATATGCGATGCTGGAAGGACTATCAAGAGAAATGGGAATCGAACGCACCGATATAAAAGGGTGTCTGTTCCGCAGCTTTGAAAATGGCATGCTCCTGTACTCCGTGATTCTTTATGACGCTGTTGCAGGCGGCGCAGGACATGTTCGACGTCTGGTTACTGAAAACGGCGAGGCCCTTCGACGTGTACTGCGTAAAGCTTATACAGTAGTAAACGATTGTGATTGCGGCAGCTCCTGCTATAAATGCCTGCGCAATTATTTCAATCAAAAAATCCACGATGAACTGGATCGTAACAAGGCGGCTGATTTCCTTCGTGACTGGCTTGGTGATGTGCATAAGATGGAAACGATCATCGAATCGCCTCTGGACGAATGAACCAGAGTAATCCGAGAGTATGTTATGAGGCTATACTGCGGCAACACCGCGTTGCCTGTTCTTCGCGCATCGTTATTCCCCTCATAAAAAAACGGATCGGAGTTTGCACATTTTTCATGTGCGGCTCTGGTCCGTTTTTTGCTTTTCGCTCGTTTTTGCAAAACTCATTTTTTGAGTTTTTGAAAAAATGGACGAAAAGGAATACCGGCAAAAATGCAAAGTGTCATGAAGTGTGGCCACACTTTGCCGGTATTCGGGAGGGTTCCAAGGGAGGGCCTTGCCCGCCTTTGGCGAACGACCTTGCTCGCAAGGTCTAGTGAGTTATACCTTCCGGCGCACGGCTGGCGCGAAAGGTGGGTGCGGCTTATAGGCAGCCAACTTTCACGTCAGCCAGGGCGGAGGATTCTGCGAGCCGCAGCGAGCAGAATGCTTCGCCCGATGAAGTCCGGGGATGATCTGACCGCAGTCAGATCGTTCCCCGGACAGTGCGCCGGGAGGTATATAAAGCCCCCGTCCCGCCGCAGCGATCACGCATCCCTGATACGTTTCTTACGAAGATAGTTTTTCATAAACAGCTCTCGTGTTGAGTATAATCATCGACCTCGTAGCTGCCGAGAGCAGATCTCGATAGTCCCGTTGCCTCTGCAAGCTGCTCCAGAGTCAGGCCTCGTTCTACACGAAGATCTTTTAACCGTTCGGGAATTATCAGGAAACCGCAAGGGTAAAACGGCAAAACGGCTAGAAAAAGCAAAGGGATATGAAAACAACGAACAATTTTACTCTCTTATGTCGAAAACCATACAAAACCGTGCCACGCTGTTCCGCGAACAGCGTATGCAGAACAGCGCGGCTTTTCATCATTTTGTGAAACAGCACGAAATTGCAAACCCGAAAGGCCGCCTGCAAGACCATTGGGCCATGGGCGACCACGCTAATCAAAAGTCATTTTCAATAATCACACCTATAAGTGAACATGATCTGCCCTGCGATGAAGGGCGTTTGCTGACAGGCGAACAAAAAAGGAGATATTATCTATGGAAATTAAAAACGAAATCGAAGCCCTATATTGTCCGAGAGGGTTATGACCATGAACGAAGCTGCGGAGCGTCTGGCCGATAAATACAGTTGGAGCAGTAGCGCACCCAATCTGTCCGGGAAACTGCACTGTGGATCACTGCGCTACTCTTAGGCTGCCGAGCAGGCTGACGTGCTCCGCTATGATCTTGCCTGGCAGAAGGGGAAATAAATGACTACCGTGAATAGACAGGTGCTTCCGAAAGAAAAACTGCGTTAGTTTTTGTTGCTTTCTCGCCGATAATCTGCTAAACTGATTATTGCCACACAACTTTATACGTATTTCCATGCGAGAAAGCGTGCATTCTACCATTTGGTAAAAATGCAGGCTCTATTTCCGCGTGCTTTCTTGCATGGGATAAAGTTGTGTGGCAGCAATCAGAGCTATGCGTTTTTCGTGCGTGGTTCCGGTTGGGGCTGCGCACTTTTTCATTTTTAAAACAATGAGGCCTTGCGTCTGCAAAGCCCCGTGTATGGTGAACTATGTTATAGTGTCGCCAGGTATTTCTTGACCCGCTCGACAAAGTGTTCCGCGTTTTTGACTTGAGCGGCGACATCTGCTTTGCTTGCAACGAAAAAATCGTTGTAGTCACTGTCAGTCCGCAAATCAAACAAGCTGCGGATCGTATCCGACATGCCGCTTTCAAAAATGCCTGTTTTGATATACAGGCGTCGAAACTCAGCTATAATGCCGCTGTGCTTCTTGGAATCATATCCGTCATAAGCCAATACCGCGCGCATGGCGTGAAAAACTGCATAGTATGAGCGATTTGCCGCGCTCTTGTAGCTCTCACGCTCCAGCAGAAGCTTTGCATCTGCCAGGCACTCTTCCGCTTTCTCAAACCGCACTTTGGAAATGGCCTGTTTGTTTTCAAGCGACATAGCGTATCCCCTCCGTTCGCACATTGCGATAAAACGGCAAATCGTCGGCAAACTTCTTAAACAGGCTGGCAGGATTGACTGTGACGGAAACAGTAATGTCGTGTTTGAGGCAAAGTTCGCTGACAACATGAGAAATATCGCTCCTGTAGGATGCAATCTCTGGCCAGTCCAAATCGACCGTCAAGAGAATATCCACATCGGATTCGTCATGGTAGTCGCCGCGGGCAAAGGAACCATACAAATAAGCGTCGCGGATTGGGACGGGGAACACCGCTGAGCAACCTTCATAAACCTCGCCCAAAATCTGGATCGCGTCTTCTCTGCACATGCCGACACCTCCCTCACTTTTTTCTATGTCCATTGTACACAGGAAATGTGTCTAATTCAAGTTAAAGATGAAAGGAATTGCAACCATGTCTGAAAACGCAGTTTTGACCGGATACCCATCCATTGATAAACCTTGGTTGAAATACTACAGTGTAGAGAGAATTCATGAGCCTTTAAAGAAATGTACCATTTACCAATACATTTTTGACGAGAACAGAAATCATCTACAAGATACTGCCATTTTGTATTTTGGAAAGAAGATTGACTATGAAGCACTGTTTCATAATGTGGAATGCTGTACAAAAGCGTTGCTTTCAAACGGAATTAAGCGAGGTGACTGTATCAACATCCTCACCGCTGCAATCCCCGAGGCTGTTTACCTTGCTTTAGCGTGCAGCAGAATTGGCATTATTGCTAATTTTATCAATCCTGTTTTCGACAAGATACAGATGACCGACCGAATCAATGACACCTCCTCAGATTGGCTGTTTGTAATGGATGCGCTGGTTCCACGAGTTTAAACGGCCTTGAACGGTATTTGTTCTCGGCACGTTGTTCTAATACCGATACAAGAATCACTTAATGAACAAACACATAATACCACCTTGCAGAAAACACTTGAAGACCAATTTGACAGCATTGTTTTTTCAAATTGGAGCGATTTCTTCCAGACATCTGCAACGTATAAAGGTTCTATCATCGACAATTATATTGAAGATACACCTGCAATAATGGTGTATTCTTCCGGCTCGACCGGTGCATCGAAGGGGATACTACATACAAATGACTCGGTAAATGCCACCCTGCAAGATTCCATGTCTTCGGGAGTTCAGTTTCAGCGTGGACTTGTATATTTACAGATGATTCCTATATGGTTCTCCACGGGAATCGTGCAAAGTATATTGCTTCCGCTTTCTATGGGCGTTTCTGTAGCAATGGAACCAAGATTCGACAACAAAGTATTTGTGGAAGATCTATTGGCATATAGGCCAACATTGACCCTTGTCGCTACAAATATGTGGGTTGCGGCAATGCAAGATGAAAGAATGGCTAACGCTGATTTGTCAACCTTGATATATCCTTTCACAGGCGGAGAAAAGGTCATGTCGAACATTGAACATGCGTTAAATGACTTTTTTAAAAAGCATGGGTGCGACGCAACACTCTTCAATGGCTACGGTATGTGCGAATTGGGTGGAAAGGTGACCGATAGTCTGTCTGTAAAGAGAGAAGGAAGCGTTGGAATTCCAATGTCAAGAATTGTCATTGGTATATTTGATCCTGAAACAAATGAAGAACTATCCTATAGAAAACATGGCGAAATTCGTGTTGATTCTCCTGCGCATATGAAAGAGTATTACAAAAACAAAAAAGCTACTGAACAGTTCTTCTGGAAAGATAATACGGGGACTATATGGGGGCGCACGGGAGATATTGGTTATATAGATGAGGACGGACTTCTTTTTGTTCTCGGCCACGCAACGGATAGTTTTATCAGTGATAGTAATAAAATAGTATATCTGTTCGATATTGAAAATGAAATAATAAAAGATAAGTGCATAGAAGAATGCAAGGCTGTTGATATTGCTACGGAGACAGGGAAGAGAATTGTTGTACATATTATTTTCAAACAAGCAGTTAATACTGATGGGATACTGCACAGGATCCAAACTCGGCTCATAGAACGTCTGCCAGAATATATGCTTCCTGACTATTACAAATTACGTGAAACTATGCCAGTTAATGCAAACGGAAAACGTGATATTGGATTATTGAGACAGGATACAGATAATCTTATTGATGCAAAGAAGGTATAAAAAGCGGAAGAAAGCAATGTTATGTGCTTTTCCCGAATGGCGCACTTCTATACGGGGTAGCGGGAGCTGCCCAGTAGTGCTTCCTGCGGAACCGGGATGCCTGTCCGAACAGTCATCCTTATGCGTCGCGTTGCTCCGTACAAGGGGCTGCACCCCTTGCGATGCTTCGCATCTATCCTTGCACAGCCATGAAGAAAGCAGTCTGGATGCCAGGCTGCTTTCTTTATGGCTTTTTCTTTTTGTTCGACGGGCTACACTGGACAATGCCAAACGGATACAGTTTAATTATATGAATTTTCTGTAAAGCCAGCAGAGTGGAGTAACAATTTACTATTTGCTATGCCGTTAATATATGTAGATGGCTTGTTCTTCGCGAGCAGTCAAAATCCTTTTTACTCGGCAGGTTTTGCTGGACAGCTCCATATAGACGCGGTATAATTATATAAAATTTCTGTAAACCCTGCTTTTAGTAGTAACATTTTAACAGCTGCTATGTCGTTAATATATGGAGATCATCTTATGCCTCCTCAGACAATCAGAATCCCGTATGACAGCAATCTTCGCTATCTGCCTCTCGTCTATCTGCTTCCCGAAGAGCTGATGGCGAGATGCCCCACACTGATGAAGATTCCCCGGAATCCTTATCAGGTACTCCAATCCAATGAGTGGCTGGACCTCATCGACAGCGATCAGTTCCTCGATGAGATCATGGACGCGGTATCCTCACTCGTCTTTCCCTTTTTCGGATTTCGCGGTTGGAAGGAGCATTATACAGGAGACTTCCCCGTGTGGAGGTTCTCCTACTCCATGCCGCTGTGGGCCAAAGGTGTTGAGCAGGAGATCGGTTGGAACCTGCAGCGTTTGTTTCAACTTCCTCGTAATGCAGAGATCGTCTTTCTGCCGGAAAAGCAGATCAAGGAGCTCTCTGAGAAGATCGTTAAAAAGGTGATCGCGGAACAGGGATGGCAGCCAATGCTGGATGCGCTGCATGAGCTGCCCTGCGATGAAGATTTCGAGAAACAACGCACAAGCGTCCGAACAGATTTTATCCGCAAATGGTATCACACGCGATCCAAGAAGGTGCAGTCTGTTTCTCTGGAAAGGTTCCGTACAGAGAATTGGGATTCAGATGATGACAGGTTGTTTTACTTTCCCGATCCCCGATTGCATCTTGAGGAATATGTCTGCGCCAGGGTAGACGCGGAACGTTTCATCAAATCGCTGCCGTGGAAAGAGCGCCGCATCATCCAAATGCGGGATGAAGGCTATTCCTATATGGAAATTGCTGCTGAGCTTGGTTTTGCCAATCACAGCAGCGTAATCAAACGGATGAAAAGCATCAAGAAGAAATACCAAAACTATATGGAGGCATGAGCCGCGCAAGTCTGAAAAGACGGGCGCGGTTTTTTATGCCCAGAAACAGAAAGGAAGGATCAGAATTATCCAAAACGCATTTGTACCCATTGAAAGAAAACCTGACGGTTCTCTCTATCGCATGACACCTGCACAGCAGCGAGATGCCAGAAAAATCATCCGCAAGCTCTGCAGCAATTGTGTCAACGACAATTGTATCCGTCTCGACCAAGGTGAAGAAGTCACTTGTCCGCAAATGCTCTCTGCTTCTGTTTGCTGTCGATTCTTTCGGAATGTTCTCCTGAAAGATCCGGAGGCCGGCACACTGGAGGCAGAGATTTTTGAATCAGGCACCCGAAAACACTGTGCGGTATGCGGCAAAACCTTCTGTGCAAAAGGCAATCGTGCGAAATATTGTGCTGCATGTAAGGTAGTCGCTCAACGCCAACAGCAGGCAGAATATGCAAGACGAAAGAGGGCGAGCATCAAAAACAATATATAAAGAGAACCAATGTATATGAAAGAATTTTTGAAATGGAGGAATGCAACTGAACAAAGAACTTGAAAAACTGCGAGCGGACAAAGCAAAGGCCGAACAAGAACTGGAGTATCTTCAGCATGATATGCAGCGTTTGCAAAATCGGGTTGGATATCTGGAGAAGGGAGAACGGCAGAAACGCGCGCACCGGCTTATTACAAAAGGCGCGGCGATCGAGTCCCTGGCTCCAGCTACAAAGGAGATGGGCGAAGCAGATTTCTTCTCCCTGATGGAAAAGATTCTCGCTCTTCCCGATGTGCTTGCCCTGCTGCCGAAGGAGGACGCGGAATAGCACTTTATCATTTCAGCGTTACCCAGATCAAACGCAGCGAGGGAAAATCCGCTATCGCAGCGGCGGCCTATCGCGCCGGAGAAAAACTCCACAGTGAATATTACGGCGACGACCCGGACTACCGGCGCAAGAGCGGCGTGATTCATTCGGAGATTCTTTTGCCGCCGAATGCGCCGGAAAAATTCAAAGATCGTGAGACGCTCTGGAACGAAGTGGAGAAAATCGAGAAGCATCCCAAGGCTCAGCTCGCCTACAGCTTTGACATTGCTCTGCAAAATGAATTCACACGAGAAGAGAACGTGGAGCTTGTCCGACAATTTATTCAAGATGAATTCGTCAGCCGAGGCATGATCGTGGACTTTGTGATCCATGAAAAGGATGCCGGTGAAAACGGAATTCAGAATCCGCATTTTCATGTGATGTGTCCGATCCGGCCTCTCAATCCTGACGGCAGTTGGGGCGCAAAACAGCGGCGGGAATACATTCTGGACGAGCATGGCAACCGCATCCCGAACGGCAAAGACGATTATGAATTCAACGCCATACCCACCACCGATTGGGGCAGCCCTGAAAGATTGGAGGCATGGCGCAAGGCGTGGGCGGACTGCTGCAATGCAAAATTTGAAGAAAAGCAATTGTCCGTAAAGGTTGATAACCGATCTTACAAGCGACAGGGCATTGAGCAAATCCCGACTATCCACGAAGGCCCGGCAGTACGACAGATGGAGGCGCGCGGCATCAAGACTGACAAGGGAAATCTGAATCGTCTCATCCGCGCAACAAATCAAAAGCTGCGCGAGATAACAAGAAGAATCAAAGAACTATGGAAGACCATCCAGGAAGCAAAGGCACAGATTGAAAAGGAAGAGCAGGCTGCCAGGCAGTCACCAAACCTGATTACAATTCTCAATCAGTATTTGGAACAGCGCAATGCCGGTGCCTGGTCGAACAGAGCGAAGGTTAAAAATCTTCAAGACTACGCGCAGCTCTTCAATGTGCTTTATGAGCGCAGGCTCGTGACACTGGCAGATTTTGAAAGCTATATGCGCAGTTTTCAGGATAAGTCCACCACTATGACTACTGAGCTTAAGAAGATGTCCGCGCGAATGAAGGAATTGAGCGATCTGATTCGTTACGCCGACGATTTCAAGAGACTGGCTCCAATGTATGAGGAACTGAACACGATAAAATTCAAGAAGAAACGTGAAGCCTTCGCCGCCGAACACGAAAGCGAGCTGCGGCTGTTCTATCTGGTGAAGCGAAAGCTGGATGCTGCTGCGCCGGATCACAAGATTCCACTAACCGAGTGGAAGAAGGAACTCACGGAATTGAGTGAAAGCTATGCAGAGGAATCTGAAAAACTGAAGCCGATCCGCGCAGAGCTGAAAGAACTCTACAGCATTAAATCCAAATTAGACACAATCCTGCGCCAGCAGAGTGCGCAGGAAATACAAGAAACGCGAAAGGAGAACCATGCCCAGAAAAAAGAAACCCATTAACCACAGCGATCTGCCCGACTACGAAATTGAGAAGATTGCCCGCTGCATTCTGCCGGACATTCTGGCTCTGTTTGAAAGCGAGGAAGGTCAGAAAGAATTTGCCGAATGGAAAGCGCAGCAGGAACGAAAAGGAGAAGTTGATGCCCAATAAGAAAACTATGAAAAAGGTCTTGCAAACCCGTATAAGTTATGTTAATCTCACATTAGAAAATTTGATGGCAGAGAGGAGAGAACATGACATGAAGATCGTCGGTGAACGGATGAAGCAGCTCCGCGAGGAAGCGGGGATTTCCCAGAACAAGCTGGCGAAGCTGATCGGGATTCAGCAGTCCAGTCTGAACCGCTATGAGAGCGGCTTTTCCAACCCCACGCCGGAGACGCTGCTGTGGTTTGGAGATTTCTTTGATGTGTCAATGGACTACATCTTTGGCCGCACGGATAAGCCCCAGGGGAAGATGTATAAGTACAAGCCCCGTCTTGATCCCGACATGATGAAATTCGTGGAGATGTGCTTTGAGCCGGGGACGAGGGCTAACAGAGAATTGCGCGCGTCCCTGTTGAAGATGATGACGGAGGAGAAGAAGTGAAAGCTGTCATCTATGCCCGCTATTCCTCCGACAACCAGCGGGAAGAGAGCATAGAGGGTCAGATTCGCGAGTGTACCGCCTTTGCGGAGAAGAACGGGATCACGATCCTGCGTCATTACATTGACCGTGCATTTTCCGCCAAGACAGACAATCGCCCGGAGTTTCAGAACATGATCAAGGACAGCGGCAAAAAGCTGTTTGACATGGTGATCGTGTGGAAGCTGGACCGTTTCGCCCGTAACCGTTATGACAGCGCAAGGTATAAATCGATGCTGAAAAAGAACGGCATCAAGGTTGTGTCCGCAACTGAGGTCATTTCTGAAGGTGCGGAAGGCATCATCCTCGAATCTGTTTTGGAGGGCTATGCAGAATACTACTCGGCGGATTTGGCTGAAAAGGTCGTCCGAGGCATGACGGACAACGCGCTGAAATGCAAATTCAATGGCGGCACGATCCCAATCGGATATGTGATCGACAACGAGCAGCACTTTCAGATCGACCCGATCACCGCGCCCTATATTCTCGAAGTATTCAAGCGATATGACAGCGGCGCTACTATGACAGAGCTGCGGGACTGGCTCAATGCGGAGGGTGTAAAAAATACCCGAGGCAGTCCAATCACCTACAACTCCATCCAGCATATACTCAACAATCGGCGTTATATCGGTGAGTTTGCTTTCAGAGACACCGTGATTCCGGACGGTATCCCGGCCATCGTACCGCTGGACCTGTTCAACCGTGTGCAGGAAAAGCTGGTGGTCAATAAAAAAGCCCCGGCCCGTCACAAGGCCGAGGACGACTATCTGCTTACCACCAAAATTTTCTGTGGTTACTGCGGAGCGTATCTCTGCGGCGAGAGCGGAACAAGCCGCACTGGTGAAGTTCACCATTATTACAAGTGCGTATCTGTAAAAAAGAAGCGCACTGCCTGTGATTGCAAGCCTGTGCGCAAGGTCTGGCTTGAAAACCTGGTGTTGGATTCCATCATAGAAATGCTGGCTGATGACCGCACGATCGACGCGATTACCTCTATGGTACTGGCCTTGCAGGATCAGGAGAGCACGGCGCTGCCGATGTATGAACAGCAGCTTCAGGAGGCCAACACCGGCATCAACAATCTTCTCAACGCGATCCAGCAAGGAATTCTGACGAAATCTACGAAGACCAGATTGGAGGAACTGGAGGCTGCCCGCGATGAGCTTGAAAACAAGATCGCACTGGAAAAGCTGGCCAAGCCTCGCGTCAGTGAAGAGCATGTCCGATTCTTCCTGCATCGTTTCCGGGCTCTCGATATAGCCAAGCCTGAGCAGAGGAAAACATTAATTGACGTATTCCTGAATGCGGTGTATGTTTTCAATGACAA
>Ga0247609_10002377_pt1 | contig 20068 bp, 41 predicted proteins | sample 172DNAGHGlowgp2_FD_193487 | JGI IMG/M metagenome (GOLD analysis project Ga0247609, IMG submission 193487) | Sheep rumen microbial communities from Palmerston North, Manawatu-Wanganui, New Zealand - 1728 DNA GHGlow gp2 | ecosystem: Host-associated > Mammals > Digestive system > Stomach > Rumen ...
ATAATCCATTGGCTTGGCTTTTTTTTTACCACTTCAATTCAAAGTGAGTTTTTTCGACACTTGTCATAAGAAGTGACATAAGCATATCCCATCTTCTGTTAGAGGGGCTGTAAGACAGGACTTCCTTGTACATACTTTCAACTAAATCCAAAGATGATTTCATATCGGTACAAGTTGGAATAACGAAACCGTGAGTGCGGATAATATTCTGCAGTGTGTAATATGCACCGGCCCCTTTGAAACAATTCAACCAACGCTGAGGCATATACTTAAGTTTATTTCTGAAATGCCAATATTCAGAATTTACTGCATTCGACAACTGTTCCAAAGATGAAGCGTAAGAGATTTTTAATTTCATTTTTTCACGTTTGTCTCCATAGGATGTAATTCCATAGTCAGCAAGCTCTTTGAAGATATGTTTCATATCATCAAGAGTGAAGAATGTAAAACGCTTGTCATCGTTCTTTACCTTCTTAGAGATAAGTTTGAGCTGCAGGTAGAGTTCATTCTTTGTCTGTCTGAATACATAACGTGTGTCGTAGCGTTTGCGGACAGCGTAAGTCCAACTCTTTGAACCGTCCTTGATAAGTGCAAAGCTCTGGGCACAGATCCAACGCCTAAAGAGTTTAGGATTACGGATAAAACCCCCTTGTTCGATAGTTTTAAGAATCGGGTCGTCTGCTTCAAAGATAGCCTTGAAATCTTCGTTAGAAGACATTAAAGCCTGCATCTTGTCTACATCGATACCGGCGTTCTTAAGATCCTCGATTCTTGAGTTGACTTTTGTAACGTTTTCGTTGCGGATTGTTTCAGGAACGAGATAACCAATTCCGTCTTTCAGCTCTGAGACAGGATTAGACTTGTCTCCCAATTTCATTGTAGAACCGCACACCGGGCATCTCACTTCTACCATAGTTAAACTCCTTAGTGGCTAAAACCACTTCTTAAATAATGTCAGTTTGCTATCAGCAGGACTCTGCCAATACCATTTATCTCCAAAATCCCAATTGTTATTGATGATAAGCCCAAGCACATAGATTTCTAATCTTGCTCTCGCCACGTATCTGCTTTCGTTTTCAGCGAGCTGTTTGGTGCTTAAGTGACTTTCATCAAACGCAAAGAAGTATTTTGAATCTGCCTTTCTTGAAGGCACTGAATATTTATAGTTTCTGAACAATTCCAACAACTTTTCTTCCTTGTTGTCTGATTGTTCAAACTCTATATCCACTAAAAAACCATTCAGTCTAACTTCTCTTTTCTCGAAGTTAATTCTGTATTGTTCACCGTCTTCGACTTTCTCAATGAACTCTGAAACTGTCATAAGAACTCCTTATTCTCCAAGCCTATTTTTCATTTGACCAAGAATAACGCTCAAAGTTATACTAAGAGAGTCAGAAGCGTCTTTCATACCGCTTTTAGAAAGTGTTTCTAAAAGTTTGTTTGAGTAATCAATTGCATCGTGATATTCTTCCCAACTTATTTTTTGTTCAATCATAAAGACCTCACTTTGTTACTTCCGCTTTTGTCATTGCGTCTCGTAACATTTCAATCAATTCACGTTCATACAGTCCAGAAATAGGATATCCGTAGTATTGTATATCAGTACGAATCCTTTCAAGACTATCCTTGAATCTGTCATTGTTGAAATGTTCTTCAAACTCTTTTGGAATTTCGATTAGCAGTTTCATCTTCAAGTCTCCTTTTTCTTTCTCTTTCTTCTGCACGATATTCACCAATGGCTTCACCAATACAGAAACTTGCGAACAATAGATAAAGAAGTACACCTATAGTTTTTAACGCTTCAATCATAAAGACCTCACTTAATCCTTGAAGTAATCAATGATATAGTTAATTAAGTGTCTTGCAGAATGAGCAACATCGTATCCAGCAACGTCTACTTCATCTCTAACTGCTTGTAATTGCATACAACCATTGATAACTTCTTCTCCAAATGCAAGGTCGTTTAATTTACTGAGAAGTAAACACTGCTCTCTTGCACTCATATCCAAAATGATTTTTGCAATCTCTTCTGTAGTAGGTTCAACTTCTACTGCAACCATTCTTCTTAAACTCATAAAGACCTCACTTAATCAGAAGTATGGAATAATTTCTCTTCCAACATTTCATGGAATAAATCTTCCATTCTGCATTGCAAATCTTTTCTTGAAAGAAAGTCATAATCAGAAATAGCGTCTTTTACTTTTTCTTTGATTAAAGGTTCGTTTTCTTTCAATGCCTGCTGAACGATTGTGTAGCCAATACCAGGTTTTGAATCCCACTGATTTGGAGTTTTGAACAATTCATACTTTACAGAATCTGTTTTATTAGCGAGTTTTATGACAGTGTCTTTTATTTTCTGTAATGTATCTTCACCCGTCGTTTCTTGAATAGCTTTGAAAATGAAGTCATAGCTTAGGTTAGAGATAAGTCTATCCAACTCAGATTCTTCTTTGTATTTTTCCATAACTGAATGTCTAATTGCATAACGACACTCATCTTTGATTTCTTCTGGACTAAGATAGTCTTCAACTTTGATAGTAATATCCATTACAAGCTCCTCACCAAGTTATCGAACATATCTCTATTACCTAATGCTTTCTTTGCAGCATAAAGAGAGAGATATCCCGCAATTTCCTTTTCAGTTCTTTGACGGTTTGTGCTAACGTTGCCACCGGTCCCCCTTGTAACAACTCCATCTTTTTTGTTCAACTCAACGCCAAGCCCACCCAACTTGAAACGTTTTGTCTGAACGGCCCTTAAACAATCCATTACAAAGATATTCATTGTCTGAATGTCTCTTATGTTTGTAATGTAAGCCAGGACGCATTTAGCCCAGCAATACTGTCCTTTGTACAAGAACGCGTTTACTCTTCTAACTGCCTCCTTGAGAGTGTTTGAGGTCTTACAAATGTGAAGGATTGTTTTTTGGAAGTTCCTTAATCGTTTTGCAGATATAGAAATTTCTGTGTCACGAATCATAAATCCAAGGAACTTGAAGAACCTGGACTTATCAAGAACTTCTACTTTTTTAGGATTTAAGACTAATTCCTTTTCGTTTAATCTGCGTTCAAGAATTTCTTTGCCCTTTTCCCATTCATTTCCAATAATGAGAATGTCATCAGAATATCGAACGTAGTAAACATCAAGAGTTTTAATCTCTTCATCCATTTCGTAAAGAACTGCATTGGCTAAAAAAGATGCCACTGCACAGCCCTGTTTTAGTGACTGGAAGTGCTCTATCTCATTGCCATTTACGTCTTTACATTTGTCGTTTTCATAATAACGACGAAGAAGATTGATAATAACAGACTTGCCCGTGATTGCTTCCACTTTGTCAAAAACTTCTTCAATGAACCTTAAAGGAACACTGTCAAAATATTTTGACAAGTCAGCTTTAATGCCGATTGTTTTAAGATTGCATCCGGCAATTCTGCTTACAACCTCACGAACAACTTTACCGCAGGACAAGTCGGTTTGATATGCTTTTGAACGTTCTGAAACAAGGCTGCCACAGAACTCAAACAACATATCATTGATGATAGACAAGATTACACGGTCGCGATACTCATTGATGTAAACAATACGTGTTCCGCCGTCATCTTTTGGAATTGCCTGCTGGTGAGGTCGTTCAATGTTGTAAAGATTATTTTTAATCAAAACACCTAAACCTTCTCTGAAGTCAGGACTGCACATTGTTTCTAATTTGTCATACGGCATATTTTTGTCTACCGCGACCTGGATTGCTTTTTCCCATCGTTCAGACTTAAAAAACTCTTCATAAAGTTTATCCATAGATTTTTCCTTGCTGTTAATTACAGACTTAAATTCTTTAGGCTATAAGACGATCTGCTTCATCTAACCACGTCTGCACCTTGTCTTGAGGAACCAAACGTTTCAATGTTGTATGCATTACGTCTTTAAGTTCAGAAACAGTACACCCGACAAAAGCAGTAATGCTTCCGTGAAGTTTTCTGTCATAAGTAGTTGCTGCTTTCTGCAGTAATTCATCCAATTCGAAAAAGTTGTCTTTCTGGTAATCTTCCATAAAAACTCCTTGTTATTTGTATAACATTTGTTAAGTCTTGTTAACTTATGTTATAGTATAACTAACTTTTGTTAGGTTTGCAAGAAAAAAAAATTATGCTTCGTATGCAAATCGTGATGTCCGAAAACTGCCGAATTTCTTTTCCTTTAAGACTTTGATATCATCTGCGTAAATCTTGACGGTCTTCCGTTCATTTCCGCCGGAAGTTTCCACTAGGTCGAGTTTCAGATGACCCTTAATTTCAACGGTATCACCTTTCATTACGTCAGAAGTTTCTATCTTTGTTCGGTCTGTCATAATCGTATTAAAGATAGACTCACATCGGATAGTATCACTTCCTACGCAATGGTCGTGCGGCACCGCGACTTTTGTTATAAGAGCACCGGTGTTATGTATGTAACAATTCAGTACTCTTCCACTTAATTTTACTTCGTTCAATTTTCAAACCTCCTGTCATCAATAACATCTTGAACAATCCATCGTAAGTCTTCCATATCCGCAAGACTGTCGCGTTTTTCCAAACGTCTTTCAACTTCAAGGATTTCTTCCTCTGTAAGTTTTACATCTTCACCATTAAGACTTAAAAGTTCTTCAACGGTTTCAATATCTTCCTTACAAAGACAACCCCAGGATAAGACGTTATCAAACTCACTTTGATTTCCGTCTTCATCAATTACGATAAGTTTTTTCATAGCGGCCCCTACTTTCTCATATTCCTAAATACAATTCTGTCGTGTGAGAACAGAGATGTCTTGAACATCATTTCATCAGTAGTTACCAAGTTTCTGTTGAAATCAAGTCTTGCAATGTAGCCGAACTTTCCATAGCCATTAAATGTTACTTGTCCGCGACATTGTGGAACAATACGTTTATAATCTTCCCAAGTCTGAATAAACCTTAAAGGACAAGAGTTATAAAACATATGTGGAAGCACATCAATTGGATAAAGATCTGACTGTTCATAACCTCTGTCAATCATATCCTGAGTTACTTTCCTGTGATTTGTAAGATAAAACTTGTGGCAGCCGTCAAACAAGAAATACTTGAAATCTACTGTTTTGTTGCCTATTTTCATAACGCCCCCTTATAAATTGAGTTCGAATGCCCACTGTTCTGCAATGGCTTCATCGTCACAGTCCATCACATCACCGAGTTCGCAGTACAATTTCTCAAGAATTTCCTGCTTTTCTTTTTCGTCTTCGTCCATCAGCAAATCTCCTTTAACTTGTAATCAAAATCAATAAACTTCTTAAGCTCGCTCTTTGTCATTAATTTTGCATTGCGTTCAATTGCTTCAAGGTTGTCCATAGTATATGAATAATGTTCAGTATCAATATCGTTTTGCCACATATTGTAATCCCACTCCATATATTTCCGGCAGTCGAGAAGTTTCATATCATAATCCGTAAAGCAATATTTGATTATCTTTTTCTTTGCGTCTGCTTCAATGAAAAGTTTTCCGTCATTATTATATTGATTCAAAAACACGAAATCTTTGAAAGATTTATTTTCACCATGTTCTTTGAATTCTTCGAGAATGTTGTAACTATTGACAATATCCCGAAAATCAAAATTAACATCGCAAAATTTTGTAATCTTTTTGTAAAAAGATTCGTCGCCATTAAACTGATAATCGAACATCAAGTCTGCCTTTAATCTTTCGATTAAAGCCCTGGCACGACTTACCATTCTTTCTGCATAGTTCCACTGGAAATATCTTGCAATCAAGACATAATCACCATCTTCCTTTTTCCATCGAATATAAATTTGACTTCTCTGTCCCATAATTTTTACTCCTTAATATTCTATGTATCCGTAAACAATTTTGCCTTTGACCAATTTTTCAAAAGCATCCAAAAGTTCATCCCGAACTTCAGAAATATAATCAACTGCATCTGAGTCGTCGTAAGGAATCTTGAAGGCATCTGCAAGGAAGGCGAAGCAGTCAGTAATCTTACCTTCAACTTGGTCTTCGATAGCGAGAGGAGTAGCACAAAGACAATAGTGAACACCATTCTTCACTATTCCCTTTGTTGCATACTTCCCCTCCGTGTCGCAGAGTTCCTGAGCCTGTTTTTCAAAAACGTCGCTCATAACAACTCCTTAAACGGTTCCGGCTTCGGCAATATTGTTTTCTGCAAGAACTTCACGAAGTGCCTTAATTGCTTCCGACATAGCAGCCTTTGATTGTTCCACAGTTGGAAATTCACAGGTAATATCCATCTGTGCCATACCCTTTGCATTTGTGCTAAAGTTCATACGAACTCTCTGCTGTTCAAGTGTTAATTCTTCCATAGGTTTCTCCTTAAATGTATTGATTTACAAGTTTCACAATATCTTCACGCGTTTTACACGCATTAAGTTTCTTGTTGAAACTAGCCATTGATTCGTAGCTTTTTACGTTTTCGTAAAAGATGCCCATATCGCAGTAACACTCGTTTACCACGATGTCAAAAAGTCCGTCTTTTTTAGACATAATCGCACCCCCTTATTCAGCGACTTTCTTTATTTCTTTTTCCTCTTCTTCAAGAAGATCTAATTCGTGAAAAGAAGAATATCCATTTTTGCCCACGATAATGTGGTCTACAAGACGTAAACCGACACTCTCGCAGCCTTTTCGAATTTCATTAGTTGTTTCAATATCTTCTTTAGATGGAGTTGTATCTCCTGTCGGATGATTATGAAACAACATAATGCCAACAGCGTCTTTCTTAAGTGCATAAACCAGGATTTCACGTTTACCAACGAGACAATTGTTTATAGTTCCCTTAAACATAACGCTTTTGCCGATAACGTTACGCTGAGTATCCAAAAGAATGACACCAAAGTTTTCACGTTTACGACGAGAAATATTTTCCAAAATGTCGTAAGCGTCACCTGGATAGTTTATTCTCATTATGCGGCCATCCTTTCAAACATATCCGAAAGTTTTTCTTCAAGTTCCTCGTAAGAACAGTAACAGTTTGAACCGCCGGTACAATCTTTTTCACTCTTTGCAGTGCGGAAAAGTACCGAGTCATACCAATTGTTCCAACGAACATCACCGACGTGAACATAGATGAACTTTCCGTCTTTTTTGAAGAATGCAGACCATTCGAAATACATTGGACTGAAGATTAATTCTGCACCAAGTTTCTTGGCGAGAGCCTTAAACTCTTTTCTTGCAATTGGAATAAACGCTTTCTTAAAATAATTGGCGTGAGTGTAATCACCCCAATATTCTTCAGGAACATCGCAATTCTCGAAGTCGTAGTCCCTAAAATCTTTTACTGTTTTCATACAGCCTCCTTTAATGTGATGCCGTGTCTTTTGCACACTTCATCAATAAGCATCTGTTCGTTCTGTTTCATAAGGCGTAAAGCTTCTGCTTCGCCTTTCTTTGACTGTCTGTTTACTTTGTTCAAAAGCATATGAAGTCCTGTAAACCCCTGAAAAGAAACTGAATATTTATCAACAACAAGAGGAGTTACAGAAAGGTAATACCCTCTTGGCTTAGGCTCGTAAGTTGCATAGTTTATTCCACCAAGGTCATAAAAAACGCGAACTTCCAAAACATTGCACGATACATCTCTTCCGTTATTACACGGAATTCTTTTACTAAATACTGTCATATATCCTCCTATGCAGCGTTGATTACATCGAAAACGTAGTCCGGCTCCAAACCAAACCACGACATAAGAGCATCTTCAATTTCTTCAAGATCACCATTCTGAATATCTTCTTGAATGCTCTCCATAAAATCTTTGACTTCTTTCTTTGCTTCTTCTTCAGTCAAACCATCGCGACGCATTAAAATCTTTACTATACGTCCCATAATTTTCTCCTTACAGTCGAGCTGTTAAATAAAAAAGGCTCTCAAAAAGAGAGCCTAGTTTTCACAATTGATAATTTTCTGTATCGCTTCCCAATCTGAAGCAACCATAAATCCGTCTACAAACTGAGCATAATATTTATGCTCGACCCCATTTTTGTCCTTAAAGCAGACAACTCTTCCAAAAGGTTTCATTTGAAATCCCCCTTATAAAACTTTTTATTAAATCGCTTGAACGTTTCCGGCGTGCAAGGATTTCCCCATTTGTTACTCTGCTTTATTGTGATAGAACCTTGCCTGCAAAGACAGTCAATCCAAAAGGCCCATTGTTGCTGCATAGACCAATAATCGCTGAACGGTTCGTTAAATTCAGTGAACATTTTGACTGCGTTTCGAAAAGTCATTTACAACTCCTTGAATTTTCCATCTATAATTCCAAGATTGCCCAAGACAACCTTGCCATTAAGTTTGTTAATCTTAAACTCTTCCCAATTATCGTGAATGTCTTTCAACTCGCAATAATCGTGATGTGAGATTTTACGCAAACAACAAAGGTTCCAAGCTAATACTAGAAAGCCTTCCTTGTCATTCTTGTTATAACATTCTTGAAGAGTCATATCAGTAAACTCCTTTTGACTGCTGAAATTTGATATGTCTTTCCAAAGACAACGGTTTGTAAAAATCTTTTGCATTTGGATTACATCTGTAAAACTTTACGCGTTTACCGTCATTTATAAAAAGACAATCAACAATAGACCCATTCGACAATGCCTTGATTTTCTTAGCACGTTTCAAATTTTCAGAGTTAATTCCATAAGCCTGGCATTTATCCTTAAAATGACCAGCCAGCCATTTTTCACCGATTTCATTTTCAGACTTGTCATCAGAATGAAAAGCCATATCGTAATACTTCCACCATTCATTAGCAGGCTCGTCATCATTAGAGTTGTTTTCAAAGACAACGGAAATGCGGCCCTCTTTATATCCGTCAGAACGATATACTTCCCATTCATACTTAAAGCCAATAAGTTTTGCAAACTTCTTTAACTGTTCTTCAGTCCTGAAGCTTGCAATATGATATTGACCCGACCAACCCGACTCGTCAGAATACCAAATGGCATAAATCCATTCAGGCTTGATGTCAGGATTTCTCTGACATTCCAAAAAATTATGCTGGTAAAATGAAACACGATTTCCAAACATAAATTACCCCCTTGTAACTGTTTCACCACCAAAACAATGACCCAGATAAACCCAGACAGAGTTTTCATCAAGGCCCCCGATAACATTTTCGAACGTTGTGTAAGTAGGTCGAAACCTGCCGTTTTCGTCTTCTTCGTGACTGTATGGTTCACCACACTGCACCATAGAGTTAGAAAGACAACGAGGCGGCACACAGTTAGCCATTTCCCAAACGATTTCGGAATTGACTAAATCACCAGGTTTAAAGTCTTTTGTAAAATCAGACTTCCAATGTTCCATTCCAAAAACTTCTTTTCCATTGTAGAATTTAGCAAGCATATATTACTCCTTATAGAATCTTGTTGATATAAACCTGATTACTCATAGATTACCCCACGTCTTGTATCGACAAAACGATACCCACGACCACGCAGGTTTCCAACGCGGTTTTCCGAAACATAACAGGAATGAGTCCATTCCTGTGTACATGGATTTCTGTATTGTACTGAAATGTATACACCCTTAGCGGCTGCCAAAGGTCTAACCTTTCTTCTGACAATTACCATAAAATACCCCCTAAAATTAATTTCCCCTCAAAAAAATAATGGACACGGCACGATCACCATCAAATAAATGAACGCACAAGACGTTCAAACTTTCATTCATCTGTTACTCCTTAATTAGCAACTGCAAGAAACACGCTTCGTGCTTCCCACTTAGAATCGAAAAAATACTGTCTTACTTTATTACCGTTTTTGTAAATAGTTATGACAGTACCCGTCAAACAAAGGCGATAAACGCCAAATTCGAATTCAAGGTGATCCATAATTTTCTCCTTAAAGCTTCGAACAAGTTCCAAAAAAGAACGCCCCCCTAATAAACGATTTCGTCGTACTCTTCCTGGGAAATGTACTCCAAAATTTCCTCCGACAAACTACCTTCTGACACTTCTGCCTCCTCGCGTTTATAACGCTGTTAAATAAAAAAGGCGTCCCAAAAAGGAACGCCAGCCAATATTCCAAAGGGTAAAACTTACCCTAAAAATCTTCGTCATCAAAATCATCGTCATCATCATAAATGGTGATGAAGTGAAACATATCTTCCGGCTCTTCATTCAAATGATAATAGGCCGAAAGGTTTTCTGGGTTATAAAAGACAGTTCCGTCTTCACACTCGCATACACAAGAAGTGCTGTCAGTGATTTCATCAAAAGAGTCGTCTGTGATGTGGTCATCAACATTAATAGGTTCAATTGAACATTCAAGATGTTTTTCCAAAAACTGATCTACAGTCATAAATTTCTCCTTAAAATTTAGAGAGAGTTCCAAAAGTGAAACACCCCCCTTATAAAAGATTTTCAATTTTCTTAATCAAGGCCTGGTCGTTGGAAATATCCCGATTGAAAATGTTCCTGATCTCTTGAGAATAATGTTCCCCGTATTTAGCAAGAGTTTCCTTATCTTGCTCTACACGTGTCTCGAGCATAGTTTTAATGCGAATCAATTCAATTTCCGTAAACATAAAATCCCCCTAATTTAAAGACTTTAAGAGTTTTCTTGAATAATAATGTTCATCATAAGAATGTGCGGTGCAAAAATCGTCAACCGCTTTTGCAGTACCTGTAAATTTACCCACAACGGATTTTCCATCGTGATACAAAAGATTATCTTCGACAAGCCAGTCATAAACGCGGTAAAGATAATCATAAAGCCCATTTTCCGAAAAGTTACCGCTTGCCCTAATCTTGTCAATGTCTTTTTTGAGCTTTTTCAAAACATCAAGATTTCCACGATAAGCAAGACGCAGAGAGTCATCATAAATTGAAAACCAGGTTTCCTTTTCTTTATACATCTTAAAATCGGCATAGACGTACACTAATTTCTGTAAAGCGTCTTCTACAGAGTCAGCCTTACCGTTCCAACCGTTTACGCATTCATTCTTATCGTAAACCAAAACATCAAGTTCGATTTTCATAAAATACTCCTTGTAGATAAATTCTGCCCTTAAAATCTAGCGATAATCGAAAAATTCGATTACCCCCTTAAACTTGCATTTATTTTTTCCAACAGTTCTTTCTTCTCAGAAACTGTCAGATTTTCACCAATACGTTTTTCCTCGTAAGAACCAGGAACACGTTTCTTTAAAGTTTCCCTAAAAAGTTCAACGGCAATATCAAGCTTTATATTATCGCTCATAGACTTCTCCTTAATAATTCCATTCGGAATAATCTACCCTTCCGTACCATTCGATAAACATTTCCATTTCACGCTCTTTATCAACGTAATACCAATAACCACCAAAAGCACCCATAAATTCCTCCTTACATTTTGTGTAAAAGTTCAATAGCGTCTGTAAGACGTTCTAAGAATGATTTACGATAACCCGAAAATCCGTCTTTAGAAATTCGGTATGGTGATACAATGTCATAGCAATATGAAATTGCTGCGTATGACAAACCAACCAACAGTAAAACTGTTGCGACAATAAGACCTAAAAGAATTTGTGAAAAGATAGACATAAAAGCCTCCCTGATTTTAATTTTGAGTAAATACTCAATAAAAAACCCTATAGCCGAAACTATAGGGTTTAATATTCAATATTCATTTGCCGATAAATTCAGCCTTAAAACCAAAAAATACGTCCTAGGCGTTTACGCCTAACATCCTTAAATCTTTTTTTAGACTTTCAATTTTATTTTCTAAAAACCTAATATTCGGTTTATATATAAAGCGGTCACGTGGGTCAATTCCTAAATAATAATTAAGTTCTTCTGTTGCATCGTGAAGTCTTTCTTTTAATGACATCACAATTTTCTTTTCAAAATCTTTCATAAAAATTTCTCCTTAAAATTTCTTGATGTTTCCAAAAGTAGAAACTCCCCCTTATAAAAACTTTTTTAATTCCAGGAAAACGCCGCCCGCCATTGAAGGCGGTTTTCCCTTGCTATCGGGAAAAGCTTCCTGCACGGTGTTTTTGCGGTACATAGCACCCGCTTGAATTCTGCTTTCGCAAAATCTAGGCACATTCCTAAACGCTTGAATTTGCCCAGGCAACGCCCGAACAAATTCCGCCCGTTGTGTTTTCTATGTAGTCGTTTTTATTTGCACTTTGCCGAATTTTTCGACGTGAAAAAGTTAGTCATTAAACCCGTTAATAAAAGTCAAAAATGGCAATTATAAACTTGAATGAAAAACAAAAAGTTAAGGCACCAGGAAAAAGGCAGCCTTAAATTTTATGTCAATTCCCGAATTCGACAGTTACAAATTTCTTCGCTTTCTCTGATATTTTTACCGCTAGGGAAAAAAGCGATTAAACCCTTTTACATCTGCACGGCGGATTTCACGGGCGGTGAAATTTACCTTAAAGGTGAAAAGATAAATTTCGTGCGTCGTTGTCGAGATAGTGCAGACTGTTGAGAACTTAAATGCAAAAAGGAATTGTTAAAGCCTATATAAAAGGCGAAAGGTCGCCCAGGATTTTAACCGTAAAACTTACAGTTAAAACCAAAAACATTTTGAAAAAAAATTCCTTAAAATTTGGAAGCTTCTTCAAAAAGTAAAAAACCCCCTTATAAAAATTTTTTTTCGTGTTTTCCTGGAAAGGACGAAATTTTGAACATAAAAAAAAGACACGGGAATTCCCGTGTCTTTTTTATCGGTGAGTTATGCCGAATTATGCCTGTTTAACTTTTGATAGAAATTCTTTGTTAAAGCCTATGCCTAACATAGCGTTTAAATTTGACTTTATCTCCGAAATTTCTACATCGGTTATAGGGCGTAATCCTTTAGAAGTGGAAAGGATAACAGTATCCTTTTTGGTACTATCGAATATATCTTGTACTTCAAGAGAAGTTGTCATTGTCGCCCCTTTTTCTCTTGTGAGAATTGTTACACCTTGCCACTTTTCAATTGATAAACAAGTTATCATATACGCCCCTTTGTCGTTGTGAGTTGGTATAAATACTCTATCACTCATACAGAGATTAAGGTTAACAATGGCGTTAGATATATCCTTTTCAATTGATACTTTTTTAACCGAATGCCCTTTGATGTTGCCTTTATCGGTTGTGTAGAATGTATCTTCTCCGAATTCTACATCAACTACAAAGTTGCAACCTAAAGATTTAAGAGTTAAACACTTGTTGAGAATATCAACAATATTTTTATTCTTATCAGAGTACTTGCCACTTTTATTTTTCAAGTTTTCAAGTACTTTTACAACAATGTCACCTTTGGCGTTAAAATCAAATAATGGTTTATTCATAATGTTACATCTCCATATTATTTAGAATAATTTTATTGCGATATATCGCCCTTTAGAATTTGTCATTTTACGTTATAGCAACCTAACAACCTTTTTATATATATAGGCTTTAACAATTCCTTTTTGCTATTCCCTTGTTTTCTATTAGTCAATCACGTATTTTTCCATTTTATCGGTTAGAAGTTACTTTGTACCGATACAGTGCTACACGGTTTAACCTTTCGCCCTTTCGTATTTTCCCTTCACTTCAAATTGTATCTTCTGTAGTAGGTTTTAAAACCTTGCCTTTCGACTACTTTTCACTACTGCAACCTTTCCCTTTCCCAACGCCCTTTCGGGTACGTCACCAACCTTTAGAATGTATAAAGAACAGATTAGAAGTACTACTTAACACTATAGGATATAGTGTATCTTCATACCCTAACCATAGAGATTAACCCTATTAATTATAGAATATACCCAACCCCCCTTTAATGTCAATAGTGTTTTGTGTTTTTTATCACATATAGGGTATTTATACCCCCACTACCCCAGGACACGCAGAGCCGGCACTACCTTATCCCCTTTTGCGATAAAAGAACTTTTTCAGCCCCAGAGCCGTATTTTTTAAGTAATTTTAGGTAAATAATGTTAATTAACTATAGAAGAAATATGTTGTTTAGGTAATTTTAGGTAAATATCAGGTAATATATGTATATATGGTTATAGCTGTATAGTGTAGTTAGTATGAATCTGAGAATGGATGTAACTGAAATGTAAGCTGTAATGGCTTGATTTTATCTGAAATATACTCGTAAAACAAGTAATAAATATAACGTTTCTCTATGGCATAAGTGTTGTTTTAAGCTGAAAACAGATAAAAATGGCCGAATTTGCCTCAAAAGTATCGCTTTTTCCCGAGGAAATACCCGATTTTACAGATTTCCTTGTTTTTATGATAATTGTACGTTCCTCTATGATATTTTATTACTGAAATTATTAAGTGTTATAAATAACATATATTATTATTGACAAACAAACCTGTTGATATTAAACTTAGAGTATGGATATAAATTATGAAGAAGTAATAGACTTCTCTCCTCTTAAGAGAACTATTGAAGAGAGGGGTCTTATGAAGAAGTTTGTAGGTGAAAAGGCCGGAGTACGCGGTGATGTTATAGGCCGTATTTACAGAAACGTTACTTTCCCTAAGACTGATTTGATTGCAAGGATATGCTCGGTTCTTGGTGTGCCTCCTTCAAAGATAGTTGCCTTTAAGCTTGATGAAGACGGGAAGAAGAAAGCCTGGTTTGACGGACGTGAACCGCCTTTTATTCCGCCTGCAAATCCGACCGGTGAACTTACCTATGATCCTTTATGGCAGCTTATATCTCTTTATCTTAATTACATAAACGAGAAGAAAGATACTGAATATACTGCCAATGACCTGTTTGATAAGATTGAACCTTTCCAGAGAAGAAACGGGCTTTATGAGCTTAAGCCCGAAACCATTAAGAAAGCCCTTGCTGCAAGAGGATACCCGGATGGTTATAAATCTGACCGCAAACGCCATTATGAAGCTAAAGGTCTTATCCCTCAGGTGCGTACGAAACTGAGGCACAACCGCCCTCTTAATATCCGCACAGTCTATGATATCTGCAATTTCTTCGGCTGTTCAATCGACTGGGTTATGAGTTATAAGTAGGTCAAAATGACACAGTAAAGTGTATCAAATTGTCAACCTAAAAAAAGTCAATTTGGTTTACATTTCAAAGTGATGATTTCATTTTGGAAAAAAATATTTTTTCAAGGAGTAAATTATGAAAAAACTTTTGCTGCTGTTGATTCCGTTTATGTTTCTGCTTGCCGGCTGCGGACCTAGGGTTGAATACGGAACTTTAGAGTTTTACAACGAACTTGGTTTTGCTGTTGTTATTAAACTTGCTGACAGCTCTGAAGAAACCCGAGAACTTTCAGTATGGGCAGGACAGGGATATAGATTTACGAACTATCCGATAAACCGTAAATATACATTGAAAGTTAAAAACAAAAAGAAACCCCTTGATGACTGGACCACTTTTGTCATTTATCCTACCCATAGTGTTTCGCCATATTACATCTTTGGTAATGAGTCAAAAATTATTATGACTTCCGCTGTATGGGACGGAAAATCTGAGGATATAAAAAGAATTCCTCCGGCAACAGAAACACAGTAAAAAATCAGTTTTATTTCAATTCCAGAATACCATCTCAAATTTACAAAAAAATAATTTTTTTCGGGCCGCTTACGCGGCTCTTTTTGTTTAAGTTAGATTTTTTTCTGCCATATCTTTTGTGATATGGGAATAATCGCACCAGGTAATAAAAGACATCCTAATCCTCCTGCCGGCTCTAAGAAAGCTATGTCTGAGGCTATGAGCTATGCTGCCAATCAGTTTGTTCAGTCGCCCCTTACAGGGCAACGTACTACTCAGTGGCAGGCTGTAGTAGACCGGCTTTATAAAACTGCAATCTATGCAGAAAGTGACAAAGACGCAACAAGTGCTGCCAAAGTAATTGCAGAAAGACTCTTTGGTCGTGCTCCTATTCAGAAGCAGGGAAACAAAGAAAAAATCCCTGCCATCATCTTTGCAGAAAAAGGCGACGAGCTTGAGCAGATTGCAGAGAAGGCTTCCCGTGCCGAGGAAGATCCTGAAGACTATGACGGCCCTATGACAGTAGGCGTTCAGTTTGAAGACGGTTCGGAAATGCTGATTGAAGCGGAGGATACGGATGAGTGATATCGTATTCCGTCTGACCAAACCTCAGCTTACAATTCTCCGCGACCCTCACCGTTTCAAGATCGTAAATGCCGGACGACGATTCGGTAAGTCTTTCGTCTCCGGAGCTGCCATTCTTGAACAGGTCGCCATCCCTGAATCTGTTGTCTGGTATGTAGCACCTACGTGGGATATGGCCAAGAAGATTATGTGGGACGACTGGCTTCCAAAACACGTTCCTAAGGAATGGATAAGCGAAGTAAACAAGATGGATAAGGCCTATAAGTTTAAGAACGGCTCTATCCTCTACGTTGTAACTGCAGATAACCCTGAACATCTTCGAGGTTCTTCCCTCAACCGTGTAATCCTTGATGAGTGCGGATTTATGAAAGAAGGAGTATGGGAAATCATACGTCCTGCCCTTGCTGATAAGAAGGGAGACGCAATTCTTGTTTCTACTCCAAAAGGCTACAACTGGTTCTACAAGATGTACAAGGAAGCCCTGGAAGCTAAAGACTGGGCCGCTTTCCAGTTTACAACTCTCGAAGGCGGAAATGTTCCTGCAGAAGAAATTGAAGCGTCTAGACGAGATATGTCACCTAAGATGTTTGCCCAGGAATATCTTGCAGCGTTTGAAAACCTTGCTTCACGCGTTTATGACTGTTTCGACCGTGAGCAGAATATCTGTGACCTTGATGAAAACTGGGGTAAAGGCTCAACGGATGTTCATATCGGAATAGACTTCAACGTAAACCCTATGACCGCGGCTATCGCCGTAAAGGAAAAGGAAGACGTTTACTTCTTTGATGAAATCGTTGAACCGAATTCGAATACACAGGTTTTGTGTAACTCGATAAGAAAGAAGTTCCCTAAGTGCGATATATTCGTTTACCCAGACCCTACCTGCCGTAAGCGTCAGACTTCGGCTGCAGTAGGTGAAACTGACTATGAGATTTTAAGAAGAAATAAGTTCCACGTCTGCTGTCCTAAAGCACCTTATTCTTCACGCGATAAGTTCAATGCCGTAAATACGGCTTTCTTAAATGCAAGCGGTGACCGTCACTGCTTTATAACACGCGGAAGATGCAAAAAACTTAAGGAAGCACTTGAAGGATATACATACAAGGATAACGGAGAAGATACCGACAAGTCTTCCGGCCTCGACCATATCTCAGATGCCGCAGCCTATCTTCTGTGCTATCTCAAACCAATTAAAAAAAGCTGGGGATTGAATCGTCCTAAAGTATACGGCTTTTAACGGAGGATTATATGAGTATTGGAAATAGAAAAGCAAAGACATTTCCCGTTATGACTACATACCCTGAATATGCTGTTTTGAAAGACAGATGGGATGTTTGTCGCGAAGTAATTTCGGGAGAAGATGTAGTAAAGAGCCGCGGAGAGAAATATCTGCCGGTTGCCATTCTTAAAAACAAGGATGACCAGAAAGCCCGTTATGAAGCCTACAAGATGCGAACCCCTTTCATTCCGTTTACATATATGGCTTATCAGGTTCAGCACGCTATGGTATTCCGCCGTACGCCGTCTGTTATCTGTTCTGATGAGTTTCGTAACTCAGGACTCCTTGATAATGTAGACGGCCGCGGAAACTCTCTTTATCAGTTTGCTTCCAACTCTTTTGACGATCTTCTTAAGACAGGTTTCGGCGGTATCCTTCTGGATATGCCTCAGGCAGAGCCTGGAATGAGTAAGTATGATGCTGAAAAGAAAGGTATCCGTCCTTACCTCACCTACTATCCTGCAGAACAGATTATCAACAAGGTTTTTGATAACACGACAGGTATGAGCCGTCTTAAGCTTGTTGTACTACGCGAAAAAGTAAGTGTCTACAAAGACGAGTTTACAGCCGTGAACCGCGAACGATACCGAGTCCTTGCAATAAACGATGAAGGCATTTACGAACAGAGACTGTGGACACCGGTTTATGATGAGAGGGATGAAATCCAGGATATGGCTGTAGAAGTTGTTCCTATTCTGGTAAACGGAAACCCGATTACTTATATCCCGTTTGTTCTTCTTCCTACTGACATCGCAGAAAAACCGCCTCTTTATGACCTTGCTATGATGAATGTCCATCATTATCAGGTTATGGCTGACTACTATAACGGACTTCACAAGGTAACAATGCCTACAGGCTATATTACAGGTTATACACCGCCTGATGATGATGAATGTGATGATGCAATTACACTTGGTGGCGATGTATTCATTACTGAAGAAAACCCTGACGCAAAGTTTGGTATGCTCACTTATGCCGGTGAAGGTATGGAACATACGAAAGAAGGTATAGACAAGATTGAGAACCTTATTGCAGGTATCTTTATGAAGTCTATCGCACCGGATAAGAAAACATCTGAAACTGCAGAGTCTGCATATGTTCACAGAAGCGGCGAAAATGCACGTCTTGCAACTTTCGCAAGAAACACAAGCGAAAAACTGAGCTGGATTTTCGAACGTTACGAGGAATGGAACGGCTATGAAGGTTCTTTTGAAACCCAGCTCAACTATGATTATGAAACAATGAGTCTTGATCCAAACATCATCAACTCTATTGCAAATATTTCCGGTCAGGGAAAATTCCCTCTGTACTGTGTATACTGGATTCTTCGTCAGCAGGAGCTTATCGACCCTGATATGCACTATGACGATTTCATTTTCCTCATCGACCAGGAAAATCTCGAAGGTTCTTCCGCAGAAGAAATATATCAGGCTTTCAAGAAACGTCTCGCAGAGCGTGACAGCAAGCTGATAGTTTAAGAAAAATAAAATACGCGGTTATACTGACCGCAAACGGAGGTCAAAAATGGCTAAAATGAGAAACCCTATATCACTGCCTGCCGGCGGTGCATCACAGGCAAATGTAGATAAATCTTTGTCTCAGGCAACAGATGAGATAAAGGAAGTTGTATATAAGAGCGTTGCAGGTCTTGAAGTTGAACTTAATAAAACAGCATCTGCAACTGCAAACGGAACTCTTGTTGTAGAACCAAGCAACGGCAAGGATGTTATGGAAAAAGCAACGGTAACAGTTGCAATTCCTCTTGAAGATAATAAAGCGGCAACCATTGATGTTTCTCAATATGCTTCTGCAGTGGAAGTTACCCCTACAGACGGTAAAACTGCTATGAAGAAGGCAACCGTTACCCTTTCAAACATTCCTGTTCTTGAATCAAACAAAGCAGCTACAATTGATGTATCGCAGTATTCAGAAGCAGTAGAAGTTACTCCAAGCTCAAACAAAGATGCTATGGAAAAAGCAACTGTAACGCTTACCAACATTCCAGACATCGAGGCTAATAAAGAAGCATCAATTACACAGAACGGAACGGTAGAAATTACACCTTCTTCTGGAAAGGACGCAATGGCAAAAACTACTGTAACAGTAAACGTTTCAGGCGGTGCAGACCTTGAAGATAACAAGACTGCAACTATTGATGTATCGACATACACTCAACCCGTTGAAATAACTCCGAGCGAGGGTAAAGACGGAATGAAAAAGGCAACTGTTACATTGTCAAACATTCCTAGCGGTGGGGTAAGCAAACTGTATTATATAAATGACCTCAATAGTGATGATAATGGATATTACATATCCAAAGACCCTTCTACACTTCAAGTGGGTGATACAGTATTTATAATAAATTCCGCTTATCATAGTGAAGAGTATGGAAATGGCTATGGAAATGTAACCATAACTTCTGTTGATACTAGTGGTAATATGATAATCTTTGAAACCAATCCAAGTGCCAATGGAAGAAATACTTTTGAAAGGACTGAATCATACTATTCTCAATACGATGTAATACCTGCAGGTGGAACTCCAAAAACAGCAACTGTTTACGAATGGGATACACAAGTTCCAGGTGAAACTGACAGTTTATGTCTTGGAACATTTACTGAAACTCCTACTACAAGTGACTTGGCTTTAGTGGTTGGAGAAGACAGTGATTTTAATTATTACTTTGTAAGTTCTCAGATAACACAGGTTGGAACAGAAGAAAAGACTTG